>Ga0233425_10000061_pt1 | contig 260559 bp, 266 predicted proteins | sample Watercolumn_Towu_2_FD_181712 | JGI IMG/M metagenome (GOLD analysis project Ga0233425, IMG submission 181712) | Freshwater microbial communities from Lake Towuti, South Sulawesi, Indonesia - Watercolumn_Towuti2014_140_MG | ecosystem: Environmental > Aquatic > Freshwater > Lake | place...
GTGGTGTTCTCACCGCGCCCGACCCAAGCGCCGGATCGGCATGTTCGTCGGCAACGATCGGGATCAGTCGCCCGGTGATCGGCAAGCGGATCTGCCGCCCGATCAGCGCGGTATACCGCTCATCCTCCGGGTTCACGGCCACCGCCATATCGGCGAGCATCGTCTCCGGCCGGGTGGTCGCCACCTCGATATCACCGCTGCCGTCCGCCAGCGGATAGCGAAGGTGCCAGAATTTGCCGTGCACCTCGCGCGTTTCCACCTCGAGATCGCTGATCGCGGTGCCAAGCCCGGGATCCCAGTTCACCAGCCGCTTGTCGCGATACAGCAGACCCTCGCGATGCAGCGCGACAAATACTTTCAGCACCGCCTTGCTGAAGCCTTCGTCCATCGTGAAACGTTCGTTGGCCCAGTCCATCGAGCAGCCGAGCCGGCGCAGCTGGCGCGTGATCTGCCCGCCGCTCTCCGCCTTCCACTCCCACACCTTCGCGACGAAATCATCGCGCGAGAAATCGGTGCGCTTCTGCTGCTGCGCCGCCATCTGGCGTTCGACCACCATCTGCGTCGCGATGCCCGCATGGTCGGTGCCGACCACCCACAGCGCATCCTTGCCTTTCAGCCGCGCATGGCGCGTCAGGATATCCTGCAACGTATTGTCGAGTGCATGGCCGATATGCAGGCTGCCGGTGACGTTCGGCGGCGGATTGACGATCGTCCATGGCTCCGCCTGGGGGCGATCGGGGTGGAACAACCCCCTCTCCTCCCAATGCTGATACCAGCGGGTTTCGATGGCGGCGGGGTCGAAGGTCTTCGCGAGTTCGGTCATGATCCGCGCGGGCTATCCCGCGCCGCCGCAAAAGGAAAGGGCGGCGCCGTGCGGCACGCCTAGCGACGCACCGTCACTCGGCCGCCCTTCGCGTCCAGCGGTTCATCCAGCCGAGCACCTCACGATACCATTGCCGCGAATTCTTGGGCTTCAGCACCCAATGATTCTCGTTGGGAAAGACCAGCAGCCGCGACGGAATGTCGCGCCGCTGCAGCGCCGTGAACGCGGCGATCCCCTGCGTATAGGGGATGCGGAAATCCTTTTCGCCGGTAATCACCAGCATCGGGGTCTTCCAGCGATCGACATAGTTGACCGGGTTCCATTTTTCGAACGCGGCGGGATCCTCGTAATAGGCCTTCCCGCCGTGCTCCCACTCGTCGAACCACAGTTCCTCGGTTTCATAGGCCATGGCGCGCGCATCGAACACGCCGTCGTGCTGAACGATGCATTTGAACCGGTCGGGCCAGCGGCCCTCGATCCAGTTCATCATATAGCCGCCATAGCTCGCGCCGAGCGCACAGGCATTGTCGGCGTCGAGCCACTCGTATCGGGAGGTCGCGGCCGCCAGTCCCTTCTGCAGATCCTCCAGCGGCCAGCCGCCCCAATTGTTGCGGATCGCGTCGGTGAACGCCTGGCCGTAGCCGGTCGAACCATGGAAATCGATCGCCACCAGCGCATAGCCCGCGCCAGCGAACACCGCCGGATTCCAGCGGTATGACCAGCTGTCGTTGCTAGATCCCTGCGGGCCGCCGTGGACCATGAACGCGATCGGCAGCTTGCCCGTCACGCCAGCGGGCCGCACCGCATAGCCCCACACCGTGTCGCCGTTCGCGCCCTTGAAATTGAACCGCTCGACCGTCGGCAGATCGATCCCCGCCAGCCGCGTCCGGTTGACATCGGTCAGCCGGATCGGTGCGGCGCCGGGAACGACGCGGTAGAAGTCGGCCGGTGCGGTCAGGCTGTCCAGCGCGATCACCGGCCCACGCGCGGTCAGCGCCAGCGCGGCGACATGACCAGCGCCGGTCAATCGCGTGGTCGCGCCGGTGGCCGCATCGACGCGGAACAGCGGTACGTCCTGCGTATCCTCGGCGGTGACATACAGCGAGCGCGAATCGGGCGCCCATTGCACCGATCCCACCGAGCGATCCCACCGCTCGGTCAGGGACGTCAGCTTGCCCGTCGCCAGATCGCGGATCGTCAGGACATACCGATCCGCCTCATAGCCGGGCCGCCGCATCGCCAGATAGGCGAGCTTGCGTCCATCCGGCGAGACGCTGGGTTGCGTATCGGTGGCCTGGTTCGTCGCGGTCAGGTTCACTGGCGCGCCGCTGCCGTCGGCGGCGGTCGACCAGATGTCGAGATTGGTCGACAGCGGCTCGATCCGTCCCGCCTCGCGCAGCGCGAAATAGAGCGTCCTGCCATCCGGGCTCCACGCGATTTCCTCCGCGCCACCGAACGGCTTCGACGGTGTGTCGCCGACCAGCGGACGCGATACCGCGGCGCCGTTGCCCTTCGCGCCAGCCGCGGTCAGCGGCAGCGTGAACAATTGCGAGCGCGTTCCGTCGGCCCAGCTATCCCAATGCCGCACGAACAATCGATCGTAGCTGCGCCCCGCCCCGGCATCGGCGTCCTTCTTTGCCACCGCCGGCTCCAGGGTGGCCGCTCCCGGACGGCGGTCCGCCCAGATCGCGATCCGATCGCCGCGCGGCGACACCTTGAACCCGTTGAACCCGCCCTTGAAGTCGGTCAGCCGCCGGGGCGTTCCCCCAGCCACCGGGATCGACCAGATCGCATCGTCGGCGGTGAAATACACCGTCGTGCCGACGATCTGCGGATCATTCTCATCCAGCGCCGGGTCTGCGGCGAGTCGGGTCGGCACGGCGCCGGGGCGCGTCAGATCGAGCTTCCAGAGATCGTAGCGGCCACGATCGGCGTCGAGGTCCGTCTCGCGCTGCGCCCATACCAGCCAGTGGCCGTCGGCAGAGGCGGACGGCGTACCGACCCGACTGAGCATCGTCACGTCATCGATCGTCAATTGCCGGGCGCTGGCAGGCATGGCGACGATGGCGGCCAGGGCGGCGGCGGGTGCGATCAGACTCGCGACGAACTTGCTCTTCATGCCCCGAGGATAAAGCAGATCGTCGCGAATGAAACAATCGCCGCAACGAGTTTGGCGACCGCGGCCGGGCAATCCCGTCGCCGCGTCGCCGCCGTCACCCCTGGCGGGTGATCTTGGCGATCTCGCGCGCGACCATCTGTTCCACCAGCGACGGCAGATTGCGGTCGAGCCATTCGCTCAACATCGGGCGCAACATCTCGCGCACCAGCCCCTCCAGCGTGCCGTCGCTCTCCGGCTCGGGCTTCACCATCAGCCGGTTGAGCGCGTTAAGCGCGTCGCGCGTCGCCTCGACGGTGCGCGACGATACCACCGGAGCGGCGGGCGATGCCGCCGCGGGGGACGGCGCCGCCACCGGGTCTGCGACGAAGCCCGCATCCTCTTCGCTGGCCTGCGCGATCGGTGCCGCCACCGGCGCTTCGGGCGTGAGCGCCGGCGCGCGCAGCGGCTCGCGCAATTCCAGCACCTGCTCACCGGGTTCGTCGGTCGTCAGCCCGCGCTCCTGCGGTGCGAGCGGGCGTTCCTGCGCGGGCAGCGGGCGCGGTGCGGCGCGACGCGGCGGCGTCTGCGATTCGCCTTCCTTGATGACCCGTTTGATGGAAGCGAGAATATCTTCCATCGACGGTTCGGCGCTTAAATCCCCCATCGCGCAGTCCCTTGCAACGTCTCCGCCCATTACGGGCGCGGTCGATCAACACCTGTCGTTAATGCGGGTGTCCTGTCAACATCGCTTTCGAGCATCGGTTCCAGCGGGCGGGTGACCGAGGCATCCTGGGCGGGGATTTGCGTGGTGCCGGGTGCGACCGGATCGGCGCGGCGACCCGAGTTGAAGTCCGAGATACTGTTGCGGACCGCGCGGTAATGCGTCGTCGGATCGTACAGCGGCCCGCCGTCGAGGCCCAGATCGTCCGCCTCGGCATGCCCCATCGCCGCCAGCAGCGCGAAGCCGGCGACATAGGCGTCGCGTCGCGCCGTCACCAGCGTCACCTGGCTGTTGAGCAATTCCTGCTCGGCATTGAGGATGTCGAGGATCGTGCGCGTGCCGACGCTGTTTTCGGCGCGAACGCCCTCAAGGCTCAGCTTGTTCGCGCTGACCGCGGCCTCGGCGCTTTTGATCACTTCCTGGGACGAGCGCCAGATCGCAAAGGCGGAGCGGGTCGTCGCGACCACCTGGCGTTCGGCGGCGGTTGCCTGTTCGATCGCCTGCCCGCGCAACTCCTGCGCCTGTCGGATCCGCGCCGCCGGAAGGCCGCCCTGAAAGATCGGCAGGCTCAGCGACAGACCGATCGCGGTGGAAGTGCCGGTCTGCCCGACGCCCAGGCCGGTCCCGGCGCCGAGACTGCCCAGATAGTTGAGGTAATTCTGCCCCGCGGTGACGCCGACCTGCGGCAGGCGCCCCGCCCGCGCGACACGCACATCATAATCGGTCGCCTCGCGCACCCGACGCGCGGCATAGAGCGTGGGATTGTCACGCAGCGCGACCTCCACCGCGGTATCGGGCGCGGTGGGTAGCGCCGGCAGCGGCGGCGGCGCTTCGAGCGCATCGGGCGCGGTCCCCACCAGACGAACGTAATTTTCGCGGCTGGCGATCAGATTGGCCTGCACCGTCTGCAACTGCGCGCGCGCGAGGCTCAGGCGCGCCTCGGACTGCGCGACGTCGGTGCGCGTCAGGTCACCGACCTCAAACCGGTCGCGGCTGGCGCGCAGGTTGGTTTCCAGCACGCGCACATTCTGCCGGTTCAGGCTGACGATCGCCTCGTCGCGGAGCACATTGTTATACGCGCTGACGACGTCGGTGAAGGTCGACGCCTCCACCCCGCGCAAATTCGCCGCGCCGGCGTCTACCCGGATTTCCGCCGCGCGGACGCCGTTGCGAACACGCCCGCCCTGATAGAGCGGCAGCGTCACGCTGGCATTGCCCTGCGCCAGCCGTTCAGGCGTGGTAAAATTGTTGCCGCTACGGATCAGATTCTCGTTCACGCCGCCGCTGACCGACACCGTCGGCCGTCCGCCGGCACGCGCGATCGGTACGTTCTCGTCATTGGCACGCTGCGCCGCGCGCTGCGCGGTCAGCGTCGGATTGTTCTGGTACGCCTTGGCCAGTGCGTCGCGCAATGTTTCGGCCGATGCCGGTCCTCCCACCAGTGCGGCGACCGACAGGAACAGCGAAAGACGCACACGCACGATAGCTTGATCCCTCAGAAGGTGAAACGATGCGGCCGCGCGAAGCCGGGCAACGGCACCGAGTCGATATCCGCGAACGGCAGCAGCGAGTGCGCCGCGCCACGCCGCGCCCCCGCCGCGAGGCGATAGACGCCCTTGTCGACCAGGCCGGTGACGATCCGGCCGCCATCGACCAGCTGGGTCACCAGCGTCTCGGGCAGTTCCTCCACCGCACCGTCGACGACCAGCACGTCATACGGCGCGGCCTGGTGATGCCCCTTCTCCAATGCCCCCTCTACCAAGGTGACGTTGGCGACCGGCGCCAGCGCATCGGTGGCATGGCGGACGAGATCCGGCAGCGATTCGACCGCGACCGTTTCGCGCACCAGCCGCGCCAGCACGGCGGCGGTGTAGCCAGTGGCGGTACCGATCAGCAGCACGCGATCGCCAGCCCCCAGACGCGCCTGATTGAGCAGCCGCGCGGTCGCCAGCGGCGTGTTGAGGCGGCGTCCCTGCCCCAGATCGATCGCCGTGTCGCGATACGCCAGCGCCGCGGAGGCAGCGGGAACGAACCGCTCGCGCGGCACCTCCGCCATCGCGGCGATCACGCGTGGATCGGCGACCGCTGCGGTACGCAGCTGGCTCGCCACCATCGCCTGGCGCATGGCGGCGAAATCGTCGTGGCGATCGGCGGAGGCGGCGGCAGTGGAGATCATCGGCCTTCCTGTGGCATGGCTGTTATAGGGATGCAACACACGTTGTGTGCGGCGCGCTTGTATCGCGTGGCGGCGCGCACGCCAACCTTCATGGTGCGTCGACGGGCGATGCCTGCTCCGGGTGGGCGATTGGGCGCTTGACACGCGGCGCGCACGCCCGCATCTGCGCCGGCTCTCACCGCATCGAGGCGCGATGGCGGAGTGGTGACGCAGAGGACTGCAAATCCTTGCACCCGGGTTCGATTCCCGGTCGCGCCTCCAACGTGGAGCCCGGCTCCACCTTATGATGACGGGTCGGCGGCCAGTCGATGGGCGAGCGGCACGTCGACCGGCGGCATCGGCAAGGTCAGCAATCGCGTCGGGCGATCCCACCGCAATGCCTGTGCGGCGAGCGGCGCTGGCGTGCCTGACCATATCGTGCAGCGGTACAGCAACATAACCAGCGCCTCGCCGTTGCCGATCGGATCGGTCGCGAAGGCGATTGGCGTCAGCGATTCGGCTGCGACGACGATCCCAAGCTCCTCGGCAAGTTCGCGCACGAGCGCCACTTCCGGCGTTTCACCCGTCTCGATCTTGCCGCCCGGAAATTCCCACAGGCCGCCATGCTGCCGGTCGGCGGGCCGCTGCTGCATCAGGCAACGCCCGCGCTCATCGAACAATGCCGCCGCCACCACGAGCATCCCGTCGACCCTTCCTTAACAACTTTCCCGTACGTCCAGCGACATGACGCGACAGAGCTCCGCCCTGCACCGCCTTCGACGCCTGCCGCGCGACGCGCGAGGCGCGACCGCTATAGAATACGGCCTGATCCTCGCCCTCATCGCGGTCACACTTGTGCCGGCAATGATCCGCTGGGGCGGCGCAAACACCACGATGTGGGAATATGTGAAGCGCTTTTTATCAATAACAAATTAAGCATCATATTCCTAACTTGAGTATCGGCCTTAAACCTTTCTCAACATCGATATCCTAAATCACGAATCGCTGGATGAGACGTTCGGATCATCGGCCGGGTAACTGAAGCTTTAGTATCCACTGGAGATCGACATGCAGAAGATTCGCTCTTTCCTGAAGAACAGCAAGGGCGCCACCGCGATCGAGTACGGCCTGATCGCAGCGCTGATCGCCGTCGCCGCTATCGCCGCCATGAAGGGCCTGGGCAACCAGCTGACCAACACCTTCGGCAGCGTCACCAACAAGATGGCGAGCTAATCCCTCCCGATCTGACATAAGAAGGGCGGCGAACCACCAGGTTCGCCGCCCTTTTTCATATCCGCTCCGCAATCGACGCAAGGATCGGCGTGCGCGGCGGGGACGGTCAGCCCAGCCGGCCCATCGCCAGAAACTTCTCGCGACGATCGCGCCGCAGGGCATCACGCGTCAGTGGGATAAGATCGGTCAGCGCGCGGTCAATCGCATCGCCGAGCGTCGCCATCGCCACCGACGGCGCGCGATGCGCGCCGCCAAGCGGCTCGGGTACGACCGCATCGATCACGCCCAGCGCCTTCAGGTCCTGCGCGGTGACCTTCATCGCCTCCGCGGCGTCGGGCGCCTTGTCGGCGGTCCGCCACAGGATCGAGGCGCAGCCCTCGGGCGAGATCACCGAATAGACCGCATGTTCGAACATCAGCACGCGATTGCCGCTCGCCAGCGCGATCGCCCCGCCCGAGCCCCCCTCGCCCACCACCGCGGACACCATCGGGACGCCCAGCGCGAGGCAGGCCTCCGTCGAGCGCGCGATCGCTTCCGCCTGGCCGCGTTCTTCCGCCTGGATGCCGGGGAACGCGCCCGACGTATCGACCAGCGTGACAACCGGCAGGGCGAAGCGATCGGCCAGTTCCATCAGCCGGATCGCCTTGCGATAGCCTTCCGGCTTGCCCATGCCGAAATTGTGCCGCAGCCGGCTCGCGGTGTCGTCGCCCTTTTCATGGCCCAGCACCATCACCCGCCGGCCACGAAAGCGCGCGAACCCGCCAAGGATCGCCTGATCGTCGCCGAACGCGCGATCGCCAGCCAGCGGGACGAACTCGTCGAACAGCCCGGCGACATAATGTTTGAAGTGCGGCCGCTCGGGATGGCGCGCCACCTGCGTCTTCTGCCACGGCGACAAACGCGCGAACGTATCTTTCAGCAATTTGTCCGATTTCGCCTGCAGGCGAGCGATTTCGGCGGAGATGTCGACGCCGCCATCGGTCCCCGTCTGGCGGAGTTCGTCGATGCGCGTCTGCAGCTCGGCGATCGGCTTCTCGAAGTCGAGGAAACTTGGCATCGCGCGCCGTTACGTGCGCAGGCGCGATGCGTCAACGAGCGCCTCGCTCAACGGATGGCGTTCGTTGACCAGCGCCACCAGCCGGGCACTGTCGACATGCGTGTAAATCTCGGTCGTTGCGATATCCGCGTGCCCCAGCATGGCCTGCAACGCGCGCAGGTCCGCCCCGCCCTCCAGCAGATGGGTGGCGAAGGCATGGCGCAGGACGTGCGGGCTGACCCGCTCCGGCGGAATGCCGGCCTCGGCCGCGAGCGCCCGCACCAGCTGGAACAGGCGCACGCGCGACAGATGCGTCATGCCCGACGGGAACAGGAAAGCGCGATCGGCGGCGACATGCGCCCGCCATGCCGCCACCGCCGCCCGCGCGCGATCGGAAATCGGCACCAGCCGCTCCCGCCCGCCCTTGCCGCGCAGGATCAGGAACGGGCGGTCGGGGTGGATCGCATGGCGCGGCAGCGACACCAACTCGCTCGCGCGAAGACCGGAGCCGTAGAGCAGTTCGATCAACGCGGCGAGGCGCAGGTCGGCGGGGATCGCCGGATCGCGCTGCAATCGCGTGTTCAGTGCCGCGAACAGCGCCGCGACGTCGCCATGCCCCAATGTGCGCGGCAGGGCCCGGCGCGTCGCGGGTCTGGGCAGCGCGGCGGAGGGGTCGTCGTCGCGCAACCCCTCTTCCGCGAGGAAACCGTAGAAGCGCCGCAACGCCGCCGATTTACGTGCGACCGTCGCGGTGGCCAGATCGCGCCACGAATCGGCCAGCCGCCCGATCCGCTCCGCATCTGCCGCAGCGAGTTCGCCCGCCAGCTCGACCGATGCGAGCGTCAGGTCGCGGCGATAGGCCGCCAGCGTGTTCGCCGCCGCTCCCGCCTGCGCCGCCATCATTTCCAGAAAGCGGTCGATGGAGTCGCGGTCGACGCTCACTGGATCCGCGCGATCGCCTCGGCCGCGATCATCCGTGCCTCGCCATCCAGCCCCACCACGCGGAGGCTGTCGATCACACGGTATAGCGCGGCGGGCGGGATACTCCCCCAGTCACCGCTCTGCATCCCGATCGCGGCGAGCAACACGACCGTCGCCGCCTCGCCGTCGCGTGCCGCGCGATCGATCGCGCGCGTCCAGCTGTTCGCCGCGCCGATCCGCACATCGAGCGCGTTGGCGCGGTCCTCGATATCGGCGGGGGACAGGCGCCCCAGCCCGGCCAGCGCGGCGAAGAACAATTGCCGCTTGCGCTGCGCGGCGGCACCCTGCGGCGCGTAACTGCCGACGACGCTGCCGGGCAGGCGGGCGATCGCGTCGGGATCGGCCAGCAGCAACATCGCCCAGGCATCGCCGCCCTCGCGGACATGCCCCTGCCAGCGCATCGCGGTACGATCGAGACCGGCCGACAGCATCGATGCGACGATGCGATCCGCCTCCGCCTGATCATCGCCGACCGGCAGCTGCGCCGCCGCCCGCGCGGTCAGAATCAATCGTGCATAGCGGGCCGCGGGCGTCTCCGCCGCCGACCACAGCCGCTTCAGCGCTTCCACTCGCGACGCCGCGTCGCTCGCGACATAAGCGTCGCGCAGGTCGTTCGCGGTACGGGCCAGCGCGGCCGGCGTCTCGTCTCCGTCCGCCAGCGCGGCATAGAGATCCACCAGCGCCGCATTGGAGATGACGCCCAGCGCCGCGGCCGTCTCCGCCGGCGCCGCACGGTCAGCAAGCGGGATCGCCGGCGACAAGGCCCGCCACGCGACCACCTGCGGCCCGACGGTGGCGTAGAGATCGTTCGGGATGGCCACCCCGGTCGCGGTGGCAAGCCCGAAGCGCCACGCGGTCAGCTCGGTCACCGGCGCCCATTCGATCGTGATCGCCTGGCGACTGTCGAGCCCCGCCCCCATCACCTTCTGCGCGAGTTGCAGGTCGATCCCGCTGGCGACCCGGCGACGGCGGACATCGTTGATAAGCGACGGCGCGCTGCGATCGCCGGTCAGCCCCGCGCACATCGCGCGCGCGACGATCCAGCCACGCTCGCTGTTGCCCGCGCTGCCGGCGAGCGGGCACAGCCCCGCCGGATCGCTGGTCGCCAGCGCCGTCTGCATCCATATCTGGCGCAGCTTCGGCGTGATATGATCGAGGTCGACCGCCTGTGCGACGGCACGTGCATCCGCCGCTTCGCCCATGCGCAGCAGCAACCACGCGCGTTCCGCCGCGAAATCGGCGCCGTTCACGCCGCGCGGCGTATCGAGGCGCGACACCAGCATACGCCGCAGCGTGATCGACAACCAGCGTGACGGTAGCGGCACCGACAGGCGACGCATCAGAATTTCGAGATATTGTCCGTTGGTGGCGCCGAAGCCGCTGCCTGCGAAGGCGTCGCTCGCCCCGACCCGCGCGAGCGAGCGGCGGGCGAAGGCGGGCATCTCGTAACGCGGGGTCGCGGCGGGCGTCGGCGATGCGCCGGGCGACGGCGTCGGCGATGGAAACGGCGACGGCGCGCTAGGGCTGACCGACGCGACCGGCCCCGGCACGCCCACCGCCGGCGTCGGACGCGCGACGGGTGCGCTGGGCGCCGGGGCCGGCGTCGGCGCGGGCTCCGAAAAGCCCGGGGGCAGCAGGGATTCGGGGCGTTCCTGCGCGATCGCGGTCGCCGCCGCGACGGCGGCAACGGTTCCCGCGATCAGCGCCCGCCTAGCTCGCGAGATTGCCAAGCTCGACCGCCTGCTCGACCCGCGCGGTCGGCTGTTCCGTGGCGCGCCCGGCGAAGAAGAACAATGCGCCCAGCACGATGACGAGCAACACCAGCAGGGAGACGATCAACCGAGACATAATTCCACCCTGTCACGCATACCTGGTCCGGCGCAGCGCACCGCCCGCGCACCCTATCGATCCGCCAGCGACACTGTTGCCGGTATCGATGCGCGCTGTATAGCCCGGTGGACGATGTTGCAAAGCCCACCCGTTACCGATGAGGCGTCTTCCCCCGCCTGGACCGGCCAGCCGATCGTGCTGGTGGGATTGATGGGCGCGGGCAAGTCGACGATCGGGCGGCGGCTCGCCACGCGCCTGAAGCTGCCGTTCGCCGACGCCGATAACGAGATCGAGGCGGCGGCGGGCATGACGATCAGCGATATCTTCGCGCGCTTCGGCGAGGCCTATTTCCGCGCCGGCGAACGCCGCGTCATCCAACGGCTGATCGACGGCCGGCCCAAGGTGATCGCGACGGGAGGCGGCGCTTTCGTCAACGACGCGACTCGCGCGCTGATCCTGTCCGACGCGCTGGCGATCTGGCTCGATGCGCCGGTGGAGGTGCTGGTCGAGCGCGTCCAGCGCCGCGATACGCGCCCGCTGTTGCGGGGCCGCGATCCGGCGGAGGTGCTGCGCGAACTCGCCGCGATACGAAATCCGCTCTATGCGCTGGCGCCGATCCGCGTCCCGAGCGCGCACGCGCCGCACGAAACCACCGTGCGCGCGATCCTGGAGGCTTTACGACAGTGACGACGATCCGTGTGGAGTTGGGCGAACGCAGCTACGACGTGCGGATCGAGGCCGGACTGCTTCGCCAGGCGGGGGACATCCTCGCGGCGCTGGCCGGACGGCGCGCGATGCCGATCGTCGCTGACGAACATGTCGCGCCGCATCTGGCGACGCTGTCCGCCTCGCTGACGGGCGCGGGCATCCCGCACGAGACGATCGTCCTCCCCTCCGGCGAAGCGACCAAAAGCTGGACGGTGCTGGAACGGCTGACCGATCGCCTGCTGGAACTGGGCGTGGAGCGCGGCGATCACGTGATCGCGCTGGGCGGCGGGGTGATCGGTGACCTGGTCGGTTTCGCCACCGCGATCCTGAAGCGCGGCTGCGGCTTCGTACAGATTCCCACCACCCTGTTGTCGCAGGTCGATTCGTCGGTCGGTGGCAAGACCGGGATCAACGCGCGCGCCGGCAAGAATCTGATCGGCGCGTTCCACCAGCCGCGGATCGTGCTGATCGACCCCGATGTCCTCGATACGCTGCCCGCGCGACAGGTGCGGGCGGGTTATGCCGAGGTCGTCAAATATGGCCTGATCGATGACGCCGCATTCTTCGATTGGTGCGAGGCGAATGGCGCTCGCCTGCTGGCGGGTGACCCGGATGCGCGCAGCTATGCGATCGCGCATGCCGTCGCGGCCAAGGCGCGGATCGTCGGCCAGGACGAGTTCGAAACGAGCGGGCAGCGCGCGTTGCTGAACCTGGGGCATACCTTTGGCCATGCGCTGGAAGCGGAGGCAGGCTTTTCCGATCGGCTGCTGCATGGCGAGGCGATTGCCGCCGGCTGCGGGCTGGCATTCGCCTTCTCGGCCGATACCGGGCGCTGCGATGCGGCGGAGGCGGCGCGGGTTACCGCGCATTGGCGCGACGCCGGGCTGCCCGACGGGCTGCGTGCCAGCGGTATCGCCGCCCCCGCCGCACGGCTCGTAGAGCATATGCGCCACGACAAGAAGATGGCCGCCGGGACGCTGCCGTTCCTGCTCGCACACGGGATCGGCCGCACCTACCTCGACCGGACGGTGGCGCTCGACGAGGTCGAAGCGTTTCTGACCGAACAGGCGCGCTGACCCCCATTCGGCGCGGAACGCCCGCATCGGTCAACCCGTTACGGCTGCTCTTCCAAGGAGAGCGACATGCCTTACGTCAAGACGCGCGACGGCACCGACATCTATGTGAAGGACTGGGGAGAGGGCCGCCCCGTCATCCTGTTGCACGGCTGGCCGTTGTCGTCGGACAGCTGGGACCCGCAGATGAAGGCGCTCGCGGAGGCGGGCTTTCGCGCGATCGCTTACGATCGGCGCGGGTTCGGGCGCTCCGGGCAGCCCTGGTCCGGCTATGACTATGATACGCTGACCGACGACCTGCATGACGTGATGGAAGCGGCCGGCGCCGGGCAGGACGCCACGCTCATCGGCTTCTCGATGGGCGGGGGCGAGGTGGCGCGCTACCAGAGCCGCTATGACGGCAAGGGCGTGATCGCGGCGGGACTGATCAGCTCGGTCGTGCCCTATATGCTGAAGACCGACGACAATCCCGACGGCGTTCCCGAAGAAACGCTGCAGGAGATGGCTGACGGCATGCTGAAGGACCGTCCGAACTTCTTCCGCACCTTCTTTAAGGATTTCTTCGGGGTCGGCTATGTCACCAGCCCGGTCAGCGAAGCGCTGCTCGACTGGGCGTGGCGGCTGGCGATGCAGGCCGGACTGCAACCGACGCTGGCCTGTGCCGAAAGCTTCGGCCACACCGATTTCCGCCCCGATCTGGCGGCCTTCCGCGTGCCGACGCTGGTGCTGCACGGAACGAGTGACAAGACCGTCCCGATCGATGCCAGTGGCCGGCGCGCCGCGGAAGGGATCGCGAATGCGCAGCTGGTTGAATATGACGGCGCGCCACACGGCCTGTTCGCGACCGAAAGCGACCGGCTGACCAACGATCTGCTGACGTTCCTGGGGCGCTGATTTCCCCGCGAAACTGCCTATCGCCGCCGCTCGAACATGGTTTCGACGCGGCGGCGGTGACATTTGGGAAACAACCCGGCGGGTCGTGCCCCCGAGTTTATTTCAGCGGGACGATCACCTCGTCGGGATGCGCGACGTTCAGTTCCTTGCGCACCAGTTCGTCCACCATGTCAGGATTGGCATGACGCGGATCCAGCAAGGTGACGCGGTTCTTCAACATCGCCCGACGCTGATCGAGAATCGCATAGCGATGCTCGCGCTGAACGATCTGTCGCTTGTAATCGCCGAGCGCGAACACGCCGTTCGGCCCGAGCACAGCATAGGCCCCGAAAAAGCCGAGCACCGCCACGAACAGCGCCGGCGCGATCGCGCGACGCAGCGTGGCTTTCAACGGATGGGTCTTGCGCGGCATGACGGCGCGATTCTCGCGCGCCGCCCGCGTGTTGGCAAGAGGGATCACCGCGTCCGCAACACGTCACGACCCGCGTAGCGCGCGACGTCGCCCAATTCCTCCTCGATACGGATCAGCTGATTGTATTTCGCGAGCCGGTCCGATCGCGCAAGGCTGCCGGTCTTGATCTGTCCGCAGTTGGTGGCGACCGCCAGATCCGCGATCGTCGCATCCTCGGTCTCGCCCGAACGGTGCGACATCACCGCGGTGTAGCCGGCGCGCTCGGCGATACGAATCGCCTCCAGCGTCTCCGTCAACGTGCCGATCTGATTGACCTTCACCAGCAACGAGTTGGCCAGTCCCTTGCTGATCCCCATCGCCAGCCGCTTCGGGTTGGTGACGAACAGATCGTCGCCGACCAGCTGCACCTTACCGCCGACCGCGTCGGTCAGCGCCTTCCAGCCGTCGAAATCGTCCTCGGCCATCCCGTCCTCGATCGACAGGATCGGATAACGCGCGACGAGATCGGCGAGATAATCGGCCATCGCCCCCGGCTCGAGCGTCAGATTCTCACCGGAGATGACGTATTTGCCGTCCTTGAAGAATTCCGTCGCGGCGCAGTCCAGCGCCAGCATCACATCCTCGCCCGGCGTGTAGCCGGCCGCCTCGATGCTCTTCATGATGAAATCGAGCGCGTCGGTGGTGCTCGCAAGGTTCGGCGCGAAACCGCCCTCGTCACCCACGGCGGTGGCCAGCCCCTTGTCGTGCAGAGCTTTTTTCAGCGTGTGGAAGATCTCGGAGCCACACCGCACCGCCTCCGCCAGCGACGGCGCACCCACCGGCATGATCATGAATTCCTGGAAATCGATCGGGTTGTCGGCATGCTCGCCGCCGTTGATGATATTCATCATCGGCACCGGCAGCACGTGCGCCGCCGCGCCACCGACATAGCGGTACAGGGGCAGCCCGCGCGCGTCCGCCGCCGCCTTGGCGACCGCAAGGCTCACCCCGAGGATCGCATTGGCGCCGAGCCGCGCCTTGTTGTCGGTGCCGTCGAGTTCGATCATCGCGTGATCGATCTCCATCTGGTCCTCGGCATCCAGCCCGGTGATCGCCTCGGCGATCTCGCCGTTGACCGCCTCGACCGCCTGGTCGACCCCCTTGCCGCCCCAGCGCGAGGCATCGCCGTCACGCTTCTCGACCGCCTCGTGCGCGCCCGTCGATGCGCCCGAGGGCACCGCGGCGCGACCGAAGCTGCCGTCCTCCAGCAACACGTCGACCTCCACGGTGGGGTTGCCCCGGCTATCGATGATCTGGCGGCCGTGCAGGTCGATGATTGCGGTCACGAAATGATCCCCCTATCGTGGTTGCCGTGGCGGCAGGATGGCGTGCCTCTAACCGCGTTGATGCGCCGCCGCAACGCGACGCCCGTCGCTTGGGTGAAGCAGCCGGGCGTAGCGTCCCGTTTTCGGGCGGACGGGAACCGCGCCGAAGCCAGCGGGGTTCTTCAGCATCGACCAGGGAAGGAACGATCATGGCCGAGCAACAGGATCACGACACATATCCGGCGATCACGCCCGCTGTCGGCGTCGAGGACGCTGCGGCGCCCGCGACGGCCGAGGCATCGGCACGGTCGGACGGCACCGTCAGCGGCGCCCGGCAGGCGCTGCTCGATAACGTGCAAAAGGGCCGCGAGCAGGCGACCGAGAAGGCGCGGCTGTTCGCCGAGGATGGCAAGACCCGCGCCACCAGCGCGCTCGGACAGCTTTCGGAGATGCTGAACGACGCCGCCGGACAGGTGGATGAGAAGCTGGGCGAGCAATATGGCGCCTATGCCCGGCAGGCCGCCGAAAAGGTGCAGGGCCTGTCGAGCGCGATCGATTCGAAGACCGTTGACGATCTGGTGGATGACGTGCGCGAGCTGGTGAAGAAGAGCCCGGCGATCGCGGTCGGCGTGGCGGCCGGAATCGGCTTCGTGCTCGCCCGGCTGGTAACCGCCGGCATCGATCAGCGTGACGCCTGATCGATGCCCGTGACGGACAAAGTCCTGCCGGACCCGGTGCGGGATACGGTTGTCGGCGCCGACCAGGGTATTCCGCACCTCGTCGCGCGGCTGACGCATGACGCGCGTGACGTCGCCCGTGCGGAGATCGCGCTCGCGAAGGCGAAGGTGCGCGATTCGGTGACTCGTTATCGCGCCGCCGCAGTGCGCTTCGCGATCGCCGGGGTGCTGGCGCTTGCGGCGTTGTTCGCCTTGCTCGTGGGCCTCATCATGACGCTGGCGACGCTGGTAGGGCCCGGACTTGCCACGCTGATCGTCGTCGGCGCGACGCTCGCTGGCGCGGCGGCATTGGGCCTGTCCGGCAGGGCGCGGTTGGCCCGATGAGCGGGGTCGAAGCAGCGGAAGCCCGCGCGATCGAGGCGCGCGCGCGGCTGACCAACACCGTTGAGACGTTGCAGGCCGAACTTGCACCGGAAAAGCTGGCGCGCGCGGCGGTTGCCGAGGTGACCGATGGCGGCGCGCGCGCCGCGCATGCCTCGGTCGCCGTCGCGAGGCAGCATCCGGCGGTGCTGGCCGGCGCGGGCGCCGTGTTGCTCGCGCTGCTCAACCGCAAGCGGATCCGACGCCTTTTCACGCGGCGAAACAGATGAGTCCGCTCCTGCCCGCCCCCTTCATTCTCCTCGTCCGACAGGTCGAAAGGATTGCAGCATGACCAATCACACCTCCCCCTCCACCGAGCCACACGGCCGGATCCGCGACGGGATCGACAGCGCGAAGGATGCCGCATCGTCGGCGTATGAAACCACCCGGACCAAGGCGAGCGAGGCGGCGCATGTCGCCGCCGATACGATCGATACCAACCCGCTGGGGGTGATCGTCGGCGGGCTGGCGCTGGGCGCACTGGTCGCCTCGGTGATCCCGCGCGGCCAGCGCGAGAAGGAGTGGCTCGCCCCCGTTGGCAAGAAGGTAAGCGCCGCCACCACCGCCGCGATCGCCGCCGCGAAAGAGGCCGGTCGTGCCGAGCTGGACAGCCTCGGTCTCAACAAGGGCGCCGCCAAGGACCAGGCCAAGTCGCTGTTCCAGGGCGTTCTGAAAGCGGCGGCCACCGCCGGTAGCGCGGCGGCCAAGGCGGGCAAGGACGGCGTGAAAAGCGCCTGACGCTCATTGGCGCGCGGCGCGCCGTCTGCCCCTTCAATTACGCAAAATTTCGCGATAGAAGCGGGGGAACGGCGGCGCATCGCGCGCCAGATCGGGTGCCACAGGGAGACGCGCAGCGTGCCGCCACCCGAGCCGTCGCGCGTTCGTTTCGTCATGTGGATTTGCCGGGCTGGTCGCGTGTGACGGCGTCTTCCGATCACCCACGTCCCCCTTCTGTCTGGAATCAGCCATGAGCAAGCTCCACCTCGTCTTCGGCGGCCGCGTCAGTGACCCGCGCACGCTGGAATTCGACGATCTCACCTCGATCGACGTCGTCGGCGTCTTCCCCGATTACGCCAGCGCCGAAAAGGCATGGCGCGCCGCCGCGCAGCGCACGGTCGACGATGCCGAGATGAAATATGTCGTCGTCCACCTCCACCGCCTGCTGGAACCGGACCTGCTCGCCAAACCGGCGGCGTAAGTTCCTCCGACGTGCCGGACGTGATCCGGGCCTCGCTTCTTCGCCCATCCGGGATCGTAGCGGGGCCCCGGATCAGGCCCGTGCCGACGAAGGATCAGAACAACTCGTCAAGCATCCGGTGAAAGCGCAGGCGTTCTTCGTTGACCTCGTCAATACCGACCGCAGCCAGAAACATCCGCTGCGCCTCTTCGCCGAAATCGCCGAGGTTTTCCCAGAGAATCGCGATATCCTGATAGGGATCGGCGACGCCCAGTCTTCCTACATCGACGCAGCCCGTCACCCTGCCGGACGCATCAAGCAGGATATTGCCAAGCGAGAAGTCGCCATGCGTCACGACGCGGCCCGTGGCGGCGCCGTACAGCGCTTCGGCTTCCGCGAGCACGGCGGCGGCGCTCATCCCAAAATGGTCGTCGGCGAAATCACCCTCATCCACCGCACCGGCTGCGACCAGCTTGCGCGCCGCCGCGAGCCGGACGGCTGCCGACGCATCGAACGGACATTCATCCGCGGGCAGCGCGTGGAGCCCGATGAGCATCGACGCGAAACCCCGAACGACCTGCTCCAGCAGCCCGGGGTTTTGCTCGAGCCACGCATCACCGGTTTTGCCGGGCACGGTCGACGTCAACAGCCACGCCGCGTCAGGATCGATGACGCTCGACACAAGTCGAGCCGCCGCTACGCGTCCTTGCAACCATCTGAGACGAATCGCCTCGTCGGCCACGGCATCCGCGACCGCACCTTCGCCATATTTGAGATACAGCCGCGTCCCGTCTGCAGCGATGACACGATGGATGATACCCCCCGATTCGCCTTCGGGTTCGCGCTTCCATGTCGCGCCGGTCAGCCGCTCCCGCCATGGCGGAGGGAGCGGGATCGGCATCAGATGAATTCGATCTTTGAGACCAGATAATAGCGATCGCCGGCGGGCACCGCGACCTCGATCTCATCGTCGACGCTACGCCCGATCAACGCGCGGCCAAGCGGCGAATTGTAGCTGATCCGCCCGGTCTTCGCGTCCGCCTCGGTCTGGCCGACGATCTGGTAACGGACCGGCTTGTCGTCCTCGTCCATCAGCGTCACGGTCGCGCCGAACACGATCTTGTCGCCCGACAGATCCTTCGGATCGATGATCTGCGCGCGGCTCAGCTTGTCCTCGATATCCGCGATCGACGCCTCGATCTGGCCCTGACGCTCCTTCGCGGCATGATATTCGGCGTTTTCCGAAAGATCGCCATGCGCGCGCGCTTCCTCGATCGCGTCGACGATCTGCGGCCGCTCGATCTTGAGGCGCTTCAGGTCCGCGGTCAGCTTCTCATAGCCTTCCTGCAGCATCGGCATCTTCTCGACGGTGGCCATCGCAAATCCTTTGAAAACACGTCCCCGAGCGGCCCCCTCCCCGAGGACCACCCGCACCATCCGACTATGTGGGGATCAGTTGTGCGGCTGCGAATAATAAGACTGCAACGGCCGTACTTCAAGCTTGCGGGTCGAAGCGGTGCGAATCGCCTCCGCCGCCTGCACCGCCGCCGAGGCGGTCGTGAAGTACGGAATCTTGCCGTTGACCGCCGACGCGCGGATCGGTTGCGAATCCTTCAGGCTCTGCCAGCCCTCGGTCGTGTTGAAGATCAACGCGATACCGCCGTCCTTGATTCGATCGACGATATGCGGGCGCCCCTGCGCCACCTTGTTGATCCGTTTCACCGGCACATCCGCCCGCGCCAGAAAGTCCGCGGTGCCGCCAGTGGCGACGATCGAGAAACCGTTCGCGACCAGCGCACGGACCGCGGGGACGATCGCTTCCTTGTCACCGTCCTTGACGCTGACGAACACCGCACCGGATGTCGGCAGGACGGTGCCGGCGCCAAGCTGGGACTTGGCGAACGCGGTCGTGAAATCGGTCGATATACCCATCACTTCACCAGTGGACTTCATCTCCGGTGACAGGACCGGGTCGATCCCGGGGAAGCGGCTGAACGGGAACACGGCTTCCTTCACCGCGAAATAAGCGATGTCACGATCGATCTTCGGCAGGTCGCGCAGCTTCTCGCCGGCCATTACCCGGCTGGCGATCTTCGCGATCGGCGCGCCGATCGCCTTGGCCACGAACGGCACCGTGCGGGACGCGCGCGGATTGACCTCGATGAGATAGACGAGCCCGTCCTTCACCGCGAACTGGATGTTCATCAGGCCACGAACGTTCAGCCCCCGCGCCAGCGCTTCGGCCTGACGCTCGATCTCGGCGATGATTTCGGCAGGCAGCGAATAGGGCGGGATCGAGCAGGCGCTGTCGCCCGAATGGACCCCCGCTTCCTCGATATGCTGCAACACGCCGGCGACCACCACATCATCGCCGTCGCAGATCGCATCCACATCCACTTCGATCGCGTCGCGCAGATACTGGTCGATCAGCACCGGCGCATCGCCCGACACCTGCACCGCGGTCTGGATATAATCCTCCAGCTGCTGGTCGCTGTCGACGATCTCCATCGCGCGCCCGCCGAGCACGTAGCTGGGGCGCATCAGCACCGGGTAACCGATGCGGTTGGCGACGTTCAGCGCCTCTTCGCGGCTGCGCGCGATGCCATTGGCGGGTTGCAGCAGCTTCAACCGGTTGACGAGCGCGGCGAACCGCTCGCGATCCTCCGCCAGGTCGATCGCGTCGGGGCTGGTGCCAAGGATCGGGATACCCGCCTTTTCCAGCGCGCGCGCCAGGTTGAGCGGCGTCTGCCCGCCGAACTGGACGATCACGCCCACCAGCTCGCCGCGCGATTTCTCGACGTGCAGGATCTCCAGCACGTCCTCCGCGGTCAGCGGCTCGAAATAGAGGCGGTCGGACGTGTCATAATCGGTGCTGACCGTTTCCGGGTTGCAATTGATCATGATCGTTTCGAAGCCCGCGTCCGCCAGCGCGAAACAGGCATGGCAGCAGCAGTAATCGAACTCGATCCCCTGCCCGATCCGGTTCGGCCCACCCCCCAGGATGACGATCTTGCGCCGGTCGGACGGCTGCGCCTCGTTCTCCGGCTCGCCGAAGCTCGGCGCCTCGTAGGTGGAATACATATAGGGCGTCCGCGCATCGAACTCCGCGGCGCAGGTGTCGATCCGCTTGAAGACGGGGCGAACGCCCAGCTTCACGCGATGCTCGCGCACTTCTTCCTCGGTCACGCCGCCGGTCATCGCCTTGACCGCCTCGTGGATCAGCCCCGATCCACGCGCGATCCCCCGCTCCATCCCGCGCAGATTGGCGGATTGCAGCGCCAGCCATGCGAGACGCTTGTCGGAGAAACCCATCGCCTTCAGTCGCCGCATGCCGGCGGCATCGATCGGCAGGCCGTTCGTCATCACCTCATTTTCGGCGGCGACGATCTCCGCGATCCGTTCAAGGAACCACGGATCGTATTTCGCGATCGCGTGCACCTCGGCGACGGTGAAGCCCTCGCGCAGCGCCTGCGCGGCGACCAGCAGACGATCCGGGGTCGGCGCGGCCAGCGCAGCCTCGATCTCCGCACGCGGCGCCCCGGCGAGATGCTCGACCTGGTTGAAGCCGGACAGCCCGGTTTCCAGCCCGCGCAGCGCTTTCTGCATCGATTCGTGGATGTTGCGCCCGATCGCCATCACCTCGCCGACGGACTTCATCGCGGTTCCCAGCACCGGCTCGGCACCCTTGAACTTCTCGAAGGCGAAGCGCGGGATCTTGGTGACGACATAGTCGATCGTGGGCTCGAACGACGCCGGGGTGGCGCCGGTGATATCGTTCTCGATCTCGTCGAGCGTGTAGCCGACCGCCAGCTTCGCCGCGACCTTGGCGATCGGGAAGCCGGTCGCCTTCGACGCCAATGCCGACGACCGTGACACGCGCGGGTTCATCTCGATGACGATCAGCCGGCCATCCTTCGGATTGACCGCGAACTGAACGTTCGAACCGCCTGTTTCGACGCCTATTTCCCGGAGTACCGCGATCGATGCGTTGCGCATGATCTGATATTCCTTGTCGGTCAGCGTCAGCGCGGGCGCGACCGTGATCGAATCGCCGGTGTGGACGCCCATCGGATCAATATTCTCGATCGAGCAGATGATGATGCAATTGTCCGCGCGGTCGCGGACCACCTCCATCTCATATTCCTTCCAGCCGAGCAGCGATTCCTCGATCAGCACCTCGGTGGTGGGCGAGGCATCCAGCCCCTTGCGGACGATCTCGACGAACTCCTCGCGATTATAGGCGACGCCGCCGCCGGTGCCGCCGAGGGTGAAGCTGGGGCGGATGATCGCGGGCAGCCCGACCTTCTCCAGCCCCGCCAGCGCCTCCGCCTCGCTATGCGCGATATGGCTGCGCGCGCTTTCCAGCCCGATCTTGTCCATCGCGTCGCGAAACTTCAGCCGATCCTCGGCCTTGTCGATCGCCTCGGCATCCGCCCCGATCATCTGCACGCCGAACTTCTCCAGCGTACCGTCGCGAAACAGCGCCAGCGCGGTGTTGAGCGCGGTCTGGCCGCCCATCGTCGGCAGCACCGCGTCGGGCCGCTCCGCCTCGATGATCTTGGCGACCACCTCGGGCGTGATCGGCTCGACATAGGTGGCATCGGCCAGTTCGGGATCGGTCATGATCGTCGCCGGGTTCGAATTGACCAGGACGATGCGATAGCCCTCTTCCTTGAGTGCCTTGATCGCCTGCGTGCCCGAATAATCGAACTCGCACGCCTGCCCGATGATGATCGGCCCCGCGCCGATGACGAGGATGGAGGAAATGTCGGTGCGTTTGGGCATGTCAGTCCTGCAAATTTCGTGCGACGACCGTTCGCGTCTTGTGATGGTAGCGGCGGCGGATGGCGCGCCTCATCGCAGCGCGGCGACGAACCGCTCGAACAGATAGAAGCTGTCCTGCGGGCCGGGCGAGGCTTCGGGGTGGTACTGGACCGAAAAGGCCGGGCGATCCGTCAGCTCGAGCCCGGCATTCGACCCGTCGAACAGCGACACATGCGTCTCGCGCGCGTTCGCGGGCAGCGTCTCGCGCTCCACCGCGAAGCCGTGGTTCATGCTGGTGATCTCCACCGCGCCGTCGCTCAACCGCTTGACCGGGTGATTGGCGCCGCGATGGCCCTGGAACATCTTGGTAGTTGTCGCCCCCACCGCGAGGCCGAGCAACTGGTGCCCCAAGCAGATGCCGAACAGCGGCTTGCCCGTATCGAGCAACTGGCGGATCACCGGCACCGCATAGGCGCCCGTTGCCGCCGGGTCGCCGGGCCCGTTGGACAGGAAGATGCCGTCCGGGTTCAGCGCCATGATCTGCTCGAAAGACGCCTCGGCGGGCACCACCGATACCTTCGCCCCGGCCTGAACGAGGTTGCGGAAGATATTGTGTTTGCTGCCGTAATCGATCGCGACGACATGTGGACGCTCGCCCGCGCCGGCTGCGCCATAGCCGAAGCCGAGCCGCCAGATGCCGCCTTCCCATGTGCCGTGCGTCTCGCGGGTCACGTCCTTGGCGAGGTCCATGCCCTCCAGCCCCGGCCAGCCCCGCGCCATCGCCAGCAGCGCGTGGATGTCGAACGTGCCATCGGGCGAATGCGCGACGACGCCGTTCGGCGCACCGCCGCTGCGGATACGGCGGGTCAGCGCGCGTGTGTCGATGCCGGCCAGCCCGATGCGCGTGTGACGCTTCATCCAGCCGTCAAGATTTTCCATCGCGCGAAAGTTCGACGGAGCGGTCGGGTCCTCGCGCACGATCATGCCCAGCGCGTGCGGATCGTCCGCCTCCACGTCATCGGGATTAGCGCCGACATTGCCGATGTGCGGGAAGGTGAAGGTGATGATCTGCCCGGCAAAGCTGGGATCGGTCATGATCTCCTGATAGCCCGTCATCGCGGTGTGAAAACACACCTCGCCCACCGCGGCGCCTTCCGCGCCGAACCCTCGACCCCATGCCACCTCACCACTGGCCAGGACGAGGACGCCGGTGGCCCCCTCCGGTTTCGGGGCGCGCGAAATGTCGGGCTCAGCCATGGTTGGCGGGCACTCCTCAAGGTCGGTTTGCAGCAATGTCGCTAAGCCCCGCCCGCTAGTGCCCCGGCCCCCGATCGTCAACCGCCCCTCGCGTCATTACGGTTGCGGCGCTATTCGGGTCGACATGATTCGAGACGATATCAAGCAAGCCCAGATCGCCGCCATGAAGGCCGGCGACAAGGAAAGCCGCAGCGCGATCAGCCTGATTCAGGCCGCGATCAAGAACCGCGACATCGAGGCGCGGACGGGCAACGCCCCCGCCGACGATGACGCGCTGGTGATCGAGGTGCTGCAAAAGATGGTGAAGCAGCGCCGCGAATCGATCGCAATGTACGAACAGGGCGGCCGCGCCGAACTCGCCGCTGCCGAGGCCGCCGAGGTGGCGGTGATCGAGCGCTTCCTGCCGGCGCAGATGGGCGAGGACGAGACCAGGGCGGCGATCGAAGCGATCAAGACCGAACTCGGCGCCAGCGGCATGAAGGACATGGGTCGGGTGATGGCCGAACTGAAGGCGCGCCACGCAACCACGCTGGACATGAGCAAGGCGAGCGGGCTGGTGAAGGCGGCGCTGGCGTAGACAGCTATCCGCACGGGGCCGGTTCGAGAACCAACCGGCGTCTGCCAACCCCGCCCGCACAGGCCAGGGGGGCGTGAGTCGAAGGGCCATCACTGCGGTCACGTCGGCACACGCCGCCGCGGCCATTGCCGGAATCGACGCGGTGATGCATAGCTATGGTATAATGCGTGGGTGAGTCTCACCCCCGCCTTCCTCGACGAATTGCGTGCGCGCACCTCGCTTAGCGCACTGGTCGGCAAGACGGTGAAGCTGATCCGCGCCGGGCGCGAGATGAAGGGTTGCTGCCCGTTCCATAACGAAAAGACGCCCAGCTTCTACGTCAACGACGACAAGGGCTTCTATCATTGCTTCGGCTGTTCGGCGCATGGCGACGCGATCCGCTGGATGACCGATCATCAGGGGCTGCCGTTCATTGACGCGGTCAAGGAACTGGCGGCGGCCGCCGGCCTCGACATGCCGGCGCAAGATCGCCATGCCGCGCAGCGGGCCGAACGCGCCAGGTCGCTGCACGACGTCATGCAGGCGGCGGCCGACTTCTTCGCGCAGCAATTGGGCGGCATCGACGGCGCCGAGGCGCGGACGCTGCTCGAACGGCGCGGCATCACCTCCGCCACCAGCCGGACGTTCGGTTTCGGCTTCGCGCCCGATTCGCGTCACCGGCTGCGTGCCGCGCTGAAGGACTTCGGCGACGCGATGCTGATCGAAGCCGGATTGCTGATCCAGGTCGAGGGCAAGGAACCCTATGACCGTTTCCGCGGCCGGCTGATGATCCCGATCCGCGATCCGCGCGGGCGCGTGATCGCGTTCGGCGGGCGGATCATCGACTCCAAGGAATCCAGGGGGGGCGAGCCGAAGTATCTGAATTCCCCCGATACGCCGCTGTTCGACAAGGGGCGCACGCTCTACAATCTCGATCGCGCCGCCCCCGCCGCGCGCAAGCGCGACCGGCTGCTGGTGGTCGAAGGCTATATGGACGCGATCGCGCTGGCGCAGGGCGGGATCGGGGAGGCGGTGGCGCCGCTCGGCACCGCGCTGACCGAGCATCAACTGGAACGCCTGTGGCGCGTGGTGGACGTGCCATTACTGTGCCTGGATGGTGATTCCGCTGGGCAGAAAGCGGCGATCCGCGCGGCGCATCGCGCGCTGCCGCTGCTTGCCCCGGGCCGCAGCCTCGCCTTCGTCACCTTGCCAGACGGGCAGGACCCCGACGATCTGATGCGCGCCAAGGGCGCACCCGCGTTCGAGGCGCTGTTGGCTGACACCGAGCCGCTGGTCGACCGCATCTGGCAGCATGAGCTGGCCGCCGAACCGCTCACCACCCCGGAACAGCGCGCCGGGTTGAAGCGGCGGCTTGGCGATCTCGTTCAGATGATCGGCGATGCCTCGGTGCGGGCGGAGTATCAGGCCGAATTCCGCCAGCGTTTCGACGAGCATTTCGCGCGCGGGCGCCAGACGTTTCAGCAGCGCCAGCCCTTCTATCCGATCACGGCGCGCAAGCCGGGTCAGCGATGGACGCCACCACTCCCCCCGGTGACCGAGGATGCCAAGCGGGTCCGCGCCGCCGGCAGCATCGATCCGATCCTGTCGAAGGCGATCGTCGCCGGCCTGATCCGTCACCCGGCGGAAATCGCACGCCATATGGAAGTGCTCGGCTCGCTCAAGCTGGCGGACGGCGCGCTCGGCCGGCTGTTCGAGGCGGTGGTCGACGTCGCGCTGGAGGGGCGGCGCGACGGCGCGCTTGATAGCGGACGCCTCGTCACCATATTGGCACGGTCCGGTTTCGATACGATCGCGCATGACCTGCTTAGAGCCGATACGATGCCCTATTCCTTCACCCGCGCGGACGCGGACATGAAGCGGGCGCGCGAGGATCTGGAGGAGGCGATCGCGATCCTCGTCACCCGGCCGGAAGTGGATGCCGCATTGGCGGAAGCCACCTCCGCGATGAAAGAGCGCTTCACCGACGAGGCGTTCGAGCGGCAAGTGACTTTGGTGAATGAACAACGGGCGCTGGACGAGCGCCTTGCAAATCTTGTGCAGGCGAACGAAGACGCCCGCGCGCTTGGACCCGAGGACGATTGATGGCGAAGATGAACGGTGGCGTGGCTGACGATGGCGCGGAAGTGGCCGATGCCCCGCTGATCGACCTGAACGACGCGAACGTCAAGAAACTGATCGCTCGCGCCAAGAAGCGCGGGTACATCACCTATGATCAGCTCAACGAGGCGTTGCCGCAGGACCAAATGTCCTCGGATCAGCTTGAGGACATCATGTCCGCGCTCAACGAGATGGGCGTCAACATCGTCGAGAACGAAGAAGCGGGCGAGGACGGCGAGACCGAGGAACGCGCTGACGACGACGAGGCCGAGGCGGTCGACGGCGAGTCGGACGGCTCCGCCCCCGTCATCGAGAAGAAGAAGGAGACGGTCGATCGCACCGACGATCCCGTCCGCATGTATCTGCGCGAGATGGGCGCGGTCGAACTGCTTTCACGCGAGGGCGAGATCGCGATCGCCAAGCGGATCGAGGCCGGTCGCGACACGATGATCCTGGGGCTGTGCGAAAGCCCGATCACCTTCAACGCGATCATCGACTGGTCGACCGCGCTCAACGAAGGCACGATGCAGCTGCGCGAGATCGTCGATCTCGATGCGATGCTATCGAAGGGGCCGTCGGCGGAACAGGTCGAGGGTGCCGAGGACGATAATGGCGAAATCAGCGAGGCCGCCGCCGGCCCGTCGTTCAAGGAGGAGGAAGAGCCCGAAGAGGCGTCCGCCGACGAGGACGACGACATGACCGAGCGTCGTGCCCCCCGCCCCGCCGACGATGACGACGAGGACAATACGCTCAGCCTCGCGCAGATGGAGGAGACGCTCAAGCCGCAGGCGCTGGAGAAGTTCGCCAATATCACCGCCATCTACCGCAAATTCTCCAAGATGCAGGAGACGCGCCTGGATGCGATGGCCGCGGGTAGCGAACTGTCGTCGGCGGAAGAGCGCAAGTATCAGAAGCTGCGCGAGGAACTGACCGCCGAGGTGGAAAGCGTGCAGTTCCACCAGAGCAAGATCGAATATCTCGTCGATCAATTGTACAGCTACAACCGCCGGCTGACCGCGCTGGGCGGGCAGATGCTGCGGCTGGCCGAGCGGCACAAGGTGAGCCGCAAGGATTTCCTCGACCGCTATATGGGTCATGAGCTGGACGAGGGCTTCCTCGAGTCGATCAACGGCGTCGACAAGAAGTGGACCGCGTTCGCCACTAACGAGGCCGCCGCGGTCGATCGTACCCGCACCGAGATCAGCGAGATCAGCCAGCAGACCGGCATGGCGTTGGCCGAATTCCGACGCATCGTGAACATGGTGCAGAAGGGCGAGCGCGAGGCGCGGATCGCCAAGAAGGAGATGGTCGAGGCGAATCTGCGGCTCGTCATCTCGATCGCCAAGAAATACACCAATCGCGGGCTGCAGTTCCTGGATCTGATCCAGGAGGGCAATATCGGCCTGATGAAGGCGGTCGACAAGTTCGAGTATCGTCGCGGTTACAAGTTCAGCACCTATGCGACGTGGTGGATCCGGCAGGCGATCACCCGCTCGATCGCGGACCAGGCACGCACGATCCGCATTCCGGTGCATATGATCGAGACGATCAACAAGCTGGTCCGCACCAGCCGCCAGTTCCTGCACGAACAGGGCCGCGAGCCGACTCCGGAGGAAATGGCTGAGCGCCTTTCCATGCCGCTGGAGAAGGTGCGCAAGGTGATGAAGATCGCGAAGGAGCCGATCAGCCTCGAAACGCCGATCGGCGACGAAGAGGATTCGCACCTCGGCGACTTCATCGAGGACAAGAATGCGGTGATCCCGGTCGATGCGGCGATCCAGGCGAATCTGAAGGAGACGGTCACCCGCGTTCTCGCGTCGCTCACCCCGCGTGAGGAGCGCGTGCTGCGGATGCGTTTCGGCATCGGTATGAACACCGATCACACGCTGGAAGAGGTCGGCCAGCAGTTCAGCGTGACCCGCGAACGTATCCGGCAGATCGAGGCCAAGGCGTTGCGCAAGCTGAAGCACCCGTCGCGCAGCCGCAAGATGCGCAGCTTCCTCGACCAATAAGGGAGTGGCCGATCGGCGATGACGGGGCCGCCCGTCACGCTGCCGGCGGTCGGGCCCCTCGCCTGCCGCAGGCGCCGAAGGGACGGGATCGCGGTGCCCGCGCGGCAATCTTTTCCTCGTTTCGGCACCGCGACGATCGCCACGTAAACCCCACCTTTACACCATCCCCCTATGTTCCCGGTTTCGGGCTGCCGACGATCGTCAGCCCGCCATTTCCATCGGCGAACAAGGGGCGCAACGTGGCAGTCATCGAGGGCGACAGCGTCTCAACCGTCAGCAACGCCGCCGCCACGATCCTGGCGCTGGTGGCGGCGGACGGCACGTGCGGTTCCCCCTATGCGCGCGCGCTGCGCCACCCGGCGACGCCGCTGCGCGATCAAGCCGACGCCGTGCACGCGCTATGCATCGTCCACGGCACGCTGCCGGGAGTGATCGATCATGTGCTCGCCGGCGCGGCCGATCCGCAGGCGCAGGACTGGCTGATATCCGCGGCGGCCGCGATGGCGGGAGAGCGCGTCACGCTGGCTCGATTGACCGCCGCGGTCGGCCCGCTTCCCTCCACGCCGCATCAGGCGGCGTCCGAAGCCGCGATCATCGGGCAGTGCCATGCGTTGGAAATGCTGTCGCAGTCCGATCGGCGCGGATGCGCGACCGGCACCGCGATCGCGTTCGTGCTGGATTGGGCGGCTGTACGCGACGTCCTCGATGCATGCGCCCGGCGCCTCGGGCTGGACGTGGCGCTGCCGTTTACCCCGGTGGCGGCGGACGCGAGGCGCTTCCTGTCGACCGTGGCGACGACGCCCTCGTCGGACCGGGCGATGGCGTTCGGCGCTCAGCAGATGCTCGCGCAGCATCGCGGCCTGTGGCAATTGCTGGAGGCGCGGGCCACCGCCCGCGATGGCGCGCGTGGGGCGATCACCCGCGCCTTCCCCGGGCCGTTGCGCTCCGTCGCCTGAGAAACTTGCGCGCCCCCTCTACTTGCCGCTACACCATACCCGATATTCGAGACGATGACGGGGTAAGGTATGCAGCGGTTCGAGGGCACGCAGAGCTATGTCGCGACCGACGACCTGAAGGTCGCGGTCAATGCCGCGGTGACGCTCCGCCGGCCCTTGCTGGTGAAGGGCGAGCCCGGCACCGGCAAGACGGTGCTTGCCTATGAGATCGCCAAGGCGGTCGGCGCCGACCTGATCGAATGGAACATCAAGTCGACCACCAAGGCCCAGCAGGGTCTGTACGAATATGATGCGGTTGCGCGGCTGCGCGACGGTCAGCTTGGCGACGAGCGGGTCCACGACATCGCCAATTACATTCGCAAGGGCAAATTGTGGGAAGCGTTCCAGCATAAAACCCCGCCGGTGCTGCTGATTGACGAGATCGACAAGGCGGATATCGAGTTTCCGAACGATCTACTGCAAGAACTGGATCGGATGGAATTCCACGTTTACGAAACAAAGGAAACCATCCGCGCCGACGAGCGCCCGATCGTCGTTATCACCTCCAATAACGAAAAAGAATTGCCGGACGCCTTCCTGCGCCGTTGCTTCTTCCACTATATCAAATTCCCTGATCGTGACACGATGCAGGCGATCATCGACGTGCACTTTCCGGGCATCCAGAAGCTGCTGGTGTCGCGCGCGCTTGATATCTTTTACGATGTTCGCGACGTGCCGGGACTCAAGAAGAAGCCGTCGACCAGTGAGTTGCTCGACTGGCTGAAGCTGCTGCTGCACGAGGACATGCCCCTGGAGGTGCTGCAGAATCGCGATCCCAGCAAGGCCATCCCGCCGCTGCACGGTGCCTTGTTGAAGAACGAGCAGGACGTGATGCTGTTCGAACGGCTTGCCTTCATGGCGCGACGGCAGGGTCAGAAATAGGCCTTTCGGCAGCCACCCCAGCGCGACGATAGCGAAACCTCCGGACTGGTTCTTAATGTTAAATTAATCATGCTATGACGCGGCCATTGTTGCGCGTAGGGCCTGCCTATGATCGAAAGCGGTTCGTTGACGCCCGGCGTCTTTGTTGAGCGCTTCGAACTGCCACCGCACACCGCGCTGCGCGTGGAACTGCCGGCCGCGCCGCTGGCGGGGCTGGTCCGTAGTTATCACGTCCTTGATTCCGATCCCGTGCGGCATGGCGACGAATATCCGTGGCTGCTACCCACCTGGCCCGCGATCCGGTTCATCCTGACGCCACACCCGATCGCGCTGTCGATCGGTACGCGGCGCTATGATCCGATGCCGCGCGCGGCGCTGTACGGCAATGCCAGCAAGGCGATGCGAATGACGACGCACGGCGGCGTCACGGTCGGCATCGATCTGACCCCGCTCGGTTGGTCGCGTCTGTTCCGCGTCCGCGCCGATCTGTTTCGCGACCGGGTGGTCCCGCTGGAAACGATGTTGCCGCATGGCTGGGTGAACAATGTCTTCGGCCGGTTGCTGTCATCGAACCAATCGACCCAGGTAAAACCGATCCTTGACGAGCTGCTCCTGGCGATCATGCCGCCCCCCGGCCTAGATGATGCGATGATCGTCGCGATCCAGCGGTTCATTGCCGAAGACGGGACGGCGCCTGATCTCGGCGCGGCGGCGGCGGCGCTGGGGCTGACGCCGGCCGCGCTACGACGGCTCTCGATCAGGCATTTCGGCTTCCCGCCAAAGACCTTGCTGATCCGAACGCGCTTCATCCGGTCGCTGGTGAGGATGCTGCTGGCGGGGGAGCGCGCCGATTATACCGTGATGGCCCCGTCCTATTTCGATGTCTCGCATTTCATACGGGATGCCAATCGCTTCCTGGGGATGACGCCGCGCCGCTTCCTGCAATATGACCATCGCTACCTGATCGCGTGCCTGCGCGCGGATCAGGAAGTGCGGCGGGCTGCACGCGCGCAATCAGGCGAGTCGCGGCGTTACCCGGCGACGCGGCCCGAAAGCGCGCCCCTCCTGCCCTGATCATCCCGCCCGCCCCGGCCATCGTGCGTCAAGGGCAATTCGTCTGTTAATCCGTTAAATTAACCATAACCAACAATGGCTTACTTACGCCCCCGGGGTAGGCCAGTCGGGTGATGTTGCGTAGCTTTTCCGCGTTGCTGGCGATGACGGCGCTGGTGGCGGCCTTGTCCAGGCCGGCGCACGCGCGCTCGCTGCTCGACTATGTCGGGCAATGCGTGCCCTTCGCGCGACAGGCATCGGGCATCCAGATCTACGGTGATGCCTGGACGTGGTGGGATCAGGCGGACGGTCGCTATCGTCGTGGCCACTCGCCGCGCGTCGGGGCGGTGATCGTCTTCGCCCGCAGTGACCGGCTGCGGCTCGGGCATGTCGCGGTGGTCAGCCGCGTGGTCGAACGGCGCGTGGTGATGCTGACGCACGCCAATTGGTCCCGGCTGGACGGGGCGCGCGGCCATGCCGAGCAGGACGTGACGCTCTACGATGTTTCGCCGCGCAACGACTGGAGCGAGGTGAAGGTATGGTATCGCGATTCGAATGGCCTGGGCGGCAGCACCTATCGCATCAACGGCTTCATCTATGGTGACGGCCGTCCCGCCGAGGAACTGACCAGCGACCATCCGGATTATGTCGGCGCACTGATCGACGCCTATGTGCCGACCGCGGCGGCGGTGGCGCGCGCGAGCCACTGATCGCCCCGGCCAAACCGGACCTTCGATAGCAACTCGACAGCGGCGTAGCGCGCGGGCATCATGCCGGCATGTTCCTGACCTTCCTCGACGAGCTGCGTACCGCCGGCATCCCCGCCAGCATGAAGGAGCATCTGATCCTGCTGGAAGCCTTGCAGGCCGAGGTGATCGATCGATCACCGGAACAATTCTATTATCTCAGCCGGTCGATATACGTGAAGGACGAAGGGCTGCTCGACAAGTTCGATCAGGTCTTCGGCAAAGTGTTCAAGGGCCTGGAAACCAGCTTCGGCCAGCCGGACGCGACGATCCCCGAAGACTGGCTGAAGGCGATCGCGGAAAAATATCTCACCCCCGAGGAAAAGGCCGCGATCAAGTCGCTCGGCTCCTGGGAAGAGATCATGGAGACGCTCAAGAAGCGGCTCGAGGAACAGCAGAAGCGCCATCACGGCGGCAACAAATGGGTCGGCACCGGCGGCACCAGCCCGTATGGCAATTCCGGTTACAATCCCGAAGGCGTGCGGATCGGCGGCGAGTCGAAGCATCGCCGCGCCATCAAGGTGTGGGATCAGCGCGAATTCCGTAACCTCGACAATACGCGCGAACTGGGCACCCGCAATATCAAGGTGGCATTGCGCCGGCTGCGCAAATTCGCGCGCGAGGGCGCGGCGGACGAACTGGATATCGACGCGACCATCGACGGCACCGCGCGGCAGGGCTGGCTCGATGTGCATATGCGGCCGGAACGCCGCAATGCGGTGAAGCTGCTGCTGTTCCTTGACGTCGGCGGATCGATGGACCCGTTCATCAAGCTGTGCGAGGAACTGTTTTCGGCGGCGACCACCGAGTTCAAGAACCTCGAATTCTTCTACTTTCACAATTGCCCGTATGAGGGCGTGTGGAAGGACAACAAGCGTCGCTTTCAGGAACGCACCCCCACCTGGGAGGTGCTGCACAAATACGGCCATGATTATAAGCTGATCTTTGTCGGGGACGCGGCGATGAGCCCCTATGAGATCACCCATCCGGGCGGCTCGGTCGAACATTTCAACGACGAGGCGGGCGCGCTGTGGATGCAGCGGCTGACGAACACATACCCCGCCGCGGTATGGCTGAACCCGGTGGCAGAGGCCCAATGGGGTTATTCGCAATCGGCAAAGATCATCAAGGAATTGATGAACGATCGCATGTATCCGCTGACGCTGGCGGGGCTCGATGATGCGATGCGGGAACTGACGCGCAAGCGCTAGCCTTCGCCCCATTTCCGGGGCGTGCCGAAACGCCGTCCCGCGTCAGCCCCGGCCGCCGCGCCAGATCTGGATCGGTGTGGAGGGCGCGACCCCGCCCTGATGCCCCGGGCAACCGACGTAACGGAACGACATGTCGGTGCAGAGCCAGATCTCGTCCAGCCACCCTTGCCGTGTGGTAGTAATCCGCATCATCTCGGCGCGGATGCCCTGGTTCGCTGCCGCCACCGCCTCGGCGAGCTGTCCGGCGGTGACAGGGCCGCGCGACAGCGCCGCCATATCGGGGAAACGCAGCCGCGCGAACATGCCGGTCGATTGCGCGAAATATCGCTGCGGGGTGTACCCCGTCATGCAGGTGCCGTGCTTCGCCCATTCATGCTGCAGCAACTGGGGCGAAGGTGTGGCGCACAAATGTTGCCGGATCACATGCCGCGGCAGGATCGCGGTGGCACGGCAATATTGCGGCCAGTCCTTGCCGACCCCGTCGGGCCACAGGCCATGCAACGCGAAACCGAACCGGTTCGTCGTTCCGCATTGAAGGCGCGCCGCTGGATCATCACGGCGGGTGCGGCAGAATTCCGGGCTCCAGGTGATCGCCAGCGTATAGCCGCCGATCGGCAGGCGGCGAGCAGGCTGCGATGCGGTCGGCAGATCGGGCTTGGGGCGCGGAATGGTCGTCGGCACCTCGCACGTCAGCGCCTGAGCGCCAGCCGCGCCGGGCAGCAGCGCCGTCGTCAGCAGCGCAATCGACAGCAGGCGCCTCATGCCGCATCCTCCGCCGCATCTTCGCCCAGCCAGGCGCGCGAATCCGGATGAAACAGCTGCAACGCCGCCATGATGCTGAGCCCAACCGTCCCCAGCATCAGCAATAAAGCACCGATACTGCCGCTGCCTTGCAAAGCGGACGGCAGGCTGATCAGCAGACGCAGCACCGCCAGCGCGGTGAGCACGACGACGATCCACTTCGCGAGCCGGCTGGCGCCACGGGTAATGCTCCACCAAAGCGCCAGCGTGATCGCGGCGCTCAGCACCAGCGCAGCGGGCAGGAACCAGCCATAACCGACGGTGCGCGGATCACTGGCCAGCCGCGCCGCCATCGACGGCCAGCTGGTCGCCCAGCCGATCAGGCTGAGCCCAAACGAGGCGAGGTACAAACGTTCGAAGCGCTTGATCGACGGCGGCCGGGTCACATCACATCCTCTTGGCCCCGGAGCGGGCCTCTTCCGCTCCTGCGCCCACGGTTTCGGTGACGCAAGGGGGATCAGAGCGCGGCGAAATCGAGCCCGATATCCGCTGCCGGCGCCGACTGCGTGATGCGCCCGACACTGACGAACGTGACGCCGGTTTCGGCGATGGCGCGAATCGTTTCCAGCGTGACCCCGCCCGACGCCTCGGTGGGAACGCGCCCCGCCACCAGGGCGACCGCCTCACGCAGCACCGGCGGCGGCATGTTGTCGAGCAACAGGTGTGTCGCGCCCGCCTCGATCGCGGCGGGGATCTGATCGACGCGATCGACCTCGACGATGATCGTCGCGATACCCGCCGCCTTGGCGCGCGCGGCGGCGGGGCCGACGCCACCCGCGATCGCGACGTGATTGTCCTTGATCATCGCCGCATCCCACAGGCCCATGCGATGATTGGTCGCGCCGCCGGTGCGCGTGGCGTATTTTTCGAGCCGGCGCAGTCCGGGGATCGTCTTGCGCGTATCGAGCAGCGTCGCCCCCGTGCCGGCGATGCGATCGACATAACCGGCGGTCAGCGTCGCAATGCCCGAGAGATGCTGCACGGTATTGAGTGCCGACCGCTCCGCCGTCAGCAGCGCGCGGGCGTTCCCGGTGATACGCATCAGCTCGGTGCCCGCCGCCACGCGATCGCCGTCACGGACCAGCGGCTCGATCGTCGCGTCGGGATCGAGCGCGGCGAAAAAGGCTGCGGCGAGATCCAGCCCGCAAACCGTGATCGCGTCGCGGCTGTCCATCACCGCCACGAACCGCGCGTCGGCGGGGATGACGGCGGCGGAGGTGACGTCCCCTGCCCCGACATCCTCGGCCAGCGTCGCGGCGACAAAGCGATCGGTATCGAAACCGTCGAGCATGAAGGTCATGGCAAAGTCTCGCCTGCATCGACGCCCCACAGGCGATCGGTCTGGATGAAGCCTGTCCGCCCCTGTACGTCGAAACGGCACCAGCCATTGGCACAGGCGCTCAGCCGCCCGATCACGCCCGGCTCCGCGCGATAGGCGATATGCGGGCCGCCCGGGCGATCGCGCATCTCGGCGGGGCTGCCGCCCTGGACGATCGCGGTCCGACGGTTGCTGATCAGGTTGCCGAGCATCCACCCCTGCGTCCCGCTGGGATCCTCGACCTTCCGCCATTCCTTGAACGTGGCGACGACGCGCACCGGCAGGTCGGCGCGGACGTACAGCCAGCTCGCCGGGAAGGTTCGTCCCGGGCCGGTGCGCATCCGGGCGCGGGCCGGCGCCAGTGATGCATAATAAGGCGGCTTCTTCTCCTCGGTCGCCGCCGCGGCGGGCGGCACGGCGACCAACATCGCCAGTATCGCCACCATCACCCGCCGCATGCGCCTGCCCCCATCCTGTCCGCCCAGATCATCGTCCGCCCTGTAGCCGCCCGATCGTGATGGCATCAACCGTTGACGCATTACCGGCGCTGCGCCAATCCCCGCTGATGGTCGAGACCCCGAACAGCGAGAAGGCCAGTCCGCCCGCGGCAGGCATGCGCCGGTGCGCGCACCCCCGCGTGATCGTCACGCGCGAATTGCCCGAGGTGGTGATGCGCCGCCTCGACGAACTGTTCGACACCAGCAACAATCGCGGCGACCGCGCGCTGTCACGAGACGATCTGGCTGCGGCGATGCGCGAAGCGGACGTGCTGGTGCCGGCGGTGACCGACACGATCGATGCCGCGCTGATCGAGCAGGCGGGCGAGCGACTGCGGTTGATCGCGAATTTCGGCGCGGGCGTGAACCACATCGATCTGCGCGCCGCGCGGGCGCGGGGCATCATCGTCACGAATACTCCCGGCGTGCTGACCGAGGACACCGCCGATATGACGATGGCGCTGATCGTGTCAGTGCCGCGCCGGCTGGCGGCGGGCGAGAAACTGGTGCGGTCGGGCGAGTGGAAGGGCTGGAGCCCCGGCGGCATGCTCGGTTATCGGATCGGCGGCAAGGCGCTGGGCATCGTGGGCATGGGGCGCATCGGCCAGGCGGTCGCGCGTCGCGCGCGGGCGTTCGGGCTGTCGATTCACTATCACAACCGGCATCGCCTGCCCAAGGTGGTAGAGGCCGAGTTTGGCGCGCAATGGCATCCTCATCTGGACGAGATGCTGGCCGCGATCGACATATTGACGATCCACACGCCGCTCAATGCAGACAGCCGTGACCTGATCGATGCGCGACGGATCGGCCTGTTGCGGCCGCACGTCTTCGTCATCAACGCCAGCCGTGGCGGCATTCTGGATGAGGATGCGTTGGTCGAAGCGCTGGAACAGGGGCGGCTGGCGGGTGCCGGGCTGGATGTCTGGCGGCATGAGCCGGAGATCGATCCGCGGCTGCTCGCGCTGCCCAACGTGGTGATGACCCCGCACATGGGCTCCGCCACCTATGAAGGTCGGGTCGCCAGCGGCGAGCGCGTCATCGCCAATATCCGCATGTGGGCCGACGGCCACCGTCCGCCCGATCAGGTGCTGGAGGGGTGGGTCTGATCCCCGCCATGATGCGCCGCTATTCGCGGCGGATCCGGTCCACGCCGGCAAGGATCAACGCGGCGATCACCCTGCCACTGTAGCGCAGGCACAGATCCTGGTGCACCGCCGCCACGACGGGGTCGTCGGCGCGGATCGCCCGGATCGCCTCCGCCTCGGCGCGGGCAGCGTGATAATCGGCATGGTGATCGTGAAACATCGCGCGTCTCCTGAAGACGCTGGCGATGTGGAGGCGGCACCATACACGCAGATGTCGAAACGTTACGAGCGCGCCAATTGTGTCGCGACGCCATGTTCGTGACGAAGGATTGCCTGGCGGAACCCATGTCGCGATGTCGCATTGGTCGAGCGTCACCATAAGGGAGCCGCATCCATGAAGACGATCGCCATTTCCACTCTTCTGCTCGCATCGGCGGTATCGCTGTCCGCCTGCTCGACCCTGCGTGGCGCGGCAATCGGCGGCGCGGGCGGTGCCGGTGTCGCGGCGGCGACTGGCGGCAGTGTCGAGAAAGGCGCAGCAGTGGGCGGCGTCGGCGGCGCGGTGGTCGGCACGGTCGTCGACTGATCGTCCGCGCGCGGGCCGCGACAGCTATATCAGCAGCGCGGCCCGCCGACGATCCTTGGGCCTGTCGAACAGATACAGGATGTCGACCAGATCGGTCCGCGCGGGAACGAATATGCCGCGAATGGCGATGCGCGTCGCGGGCACCACCCGCTGCCAGCCCCCCGCCACGGAAACCGCCAGATCGCCCATCACCTCGATCGGCAAAGGGGCGCCCGCCAGACGGGCATAGGGTGTCGAGCGAAAACGTTCGCTCGCTGCGCCGATCGTGACCCCGCCATGCCACCTGGTCATCAGGGTGACGCCGTCGCGCTGACTGACCAGGATATCGATATCCGACACGTCGGTTATCGCGCCGTGCAGCGCCACCGCCGCGCTGCCGATCACCCACCAATCGTCATGTGCCGACGCCAGCGCCCCGGCCACCCTGTCGAGGGTTTCGGCGAGCGCAGCGCGGTTCATCAATCCCCGGTCAGAATCCGATCGACCAACTGTTTCACGGTCGGCACGAAACCGTTCGAATAGAACGGATCACGCTTAAAATGATAAGCCGCGTGGCCAGCGAACATCAGGTTGCGATCGGTATCGCCGCCATGCGCGATATCCTGCAGCGTCTTCTGGATGCAGAAGCTGCGCGGATCGGCGAGGCGGCCCGTCGAATTCGTCTCGGTATCCGCCCAGCTCGAGAACAGGCACTGACTGAGGCAGCCCATACAGTCCGCCTGATCCTTGCGGATCTCGACCTTTTCCGCGGGAGTGACGAAGACCAGCGTGTTGTCCGGCGTTTTCAGGGCGTCGGTGAAGCCTTCGCCGAACCATTGGCGCGCCCGAAGCAGGTCGTTGCGCGTCACCCAGAAATTCTTCCCCTTCACCCCGACGTCGAGCTGGAAGACATGGTCCCCCGCTTCCTGTGTCGAGAAGGCAATCTGCCGGTCAGAGCGTTCCTCCAACTGGCGCAGGAACGGATTGCGCACCGCCGAGGAATAGAAGCCGGTCGGGGAAAAGCGGTGCAGTGACACCTCGCCTTCCTCGATCTCCATCAACTTGGCCTTCCACCCTTCCGGGATCGGGCTTTCCTGCGTCAGCAGCGGACGGGTGCCGTATTGAAAGGCGATCTGGCCAAGTTCGGGGTTGTCGATCCAGTCGTTCCAGTCGCGCAGATACCACACGCCGCCCGCCATGATGATTGGCGTGCTGTCGGGGATACCGCCCTCGCGCATCGTATCGCGCAGCGCCTTGACGCGCGGATACGGATCCTCCGGCTTCAACGGGTCCTCGGCGTTCGACAGGCCGTTATGCCCGCCCGCCAGCCACGGGTCCTCATACACCACCGCACCCAGCAGATCCGCCACCTTCGAATACGCGCGCTTCCACAATGCGCGGAACGCGCGGCCGGAGCTGACGATCGGCAGATAGTTGACGTTGTAGGAGGCCGCGATCTCGCTCAGCTTGTACGGCATCCCCGCGCCGCAGGTGACGCCGGAGACAAGGCCGCGCGTCCGTTCCAGCACGCCCTGCAGCACGCGCTGCGCGCCGCCCATTTCCCACAGGACGTTGATGTTGATCGCGCCCCGGCAACTGCCGGCGCCGCCAGCGATCTCCCACGCGCGTTGCACCTGCTGCACCGCGCCTTCGATCGCATAGGCGATCAGTTCCTCGTGCCGCTCACGCCGGGTCAGCGCGCGATAGATCTGCGGGATGATCTTGCCGTCGGGATCGTAGCTGTCGGCATTCACCGCCGATACCGTACCGATACCGCCAGCCGCCGCCCAGGCACCGGCGGAGGCATGATTGGTCGCAGCAACGCCCTTACCGCCCTCCACCAGCGGCCACACTTCGCGGCCCGCATAGACGATCGGCTTCAGACCCTTGAACACAGAGTTTCCCGTTTCGAACAGATGACGATAACCGCCCGTATAGAGCAATCGGGCCGCAACGCGACAAAATTGCGACTCAATCGAGACATCCGGGCCGGCCCACCGCATCGGCATATAGCGCGGTGTAGCGCGCGATCATCGCCCCCTCGTCATATTCCGCCCGCGCCTTCGCCTGGTTCGCCGCGCCGATCCGCCGCCGCCCCTCACGGTCGCCCGCCAGCGCCTGCATCATGTCACGCAGGTGAAGCTCGCTGCGATGCTCCGGCAGGAACGGCAGGTTTTCGGGCGCGACCATATCGGGAATGTCGCCAAGCCGGGGGCTGACGATCGGCAACCCCGCCGCCATCGCCTCCAGCACCGCGATCGGCGCCTGTTCCGAGCGGGACGACAATGCGAGCAAGTCGAAATGGCCGATGAAATGATAGGGCCGTTCCAGAAAGCCGGGCAGTACCAAGCGATCGTCGATCCCCATCGCCAGCGCGGCCTGTTCGATCGCGGCACGCTCCGGCCCCTCGCCGACGATCACCAGGCGAAAGCGCGCCGACAGGCCCCCGACCGCGCGCACCAGCAGCGGCAGATCCTTTACCGCCCGCAGCCCGGCAACGCTGCCGATCACCAATTCGCGCTCGTCCCGGACGAACCCGGGAATCGCCTTCGCGTCCGGTTTCCCGGCGTAGAGCGCGGTGGCGATGCCATTGGCGATCCGGTGCACGCGCGCGCGGGGCTGCTTCCACGTCTCCAGCGCGATCGTCTCCAACGCGCGGCTGGGCACCACCAGCGCCGCCGCGGCGCCCAGCGCCAGCCGGCGATAGAGGTTGCGTTCGCGCTTCAGCCCGTTGGCCTCGTCCTCGTTGAAGCCATCCTCGTGATGGACGACCGGCGGCGTGCCCCGGCCGAACACGCGCTTGGCCATCACCCCGTCGATCGCGCCCCAATTATAAGTCAGCACCAGATCGAAGCCGCGCATGTAGCGCGCGATCGCCTCGTAGCGCGCGACCGACGGCCTGCCGGTCAGCGGCGGGGCATCCTGCGCGATTTCATAGCGGACCCCCTTCTGAATACGCGCCCGCGCGCCCATCCGGTCGGGCATCGCGGAAACGATGACGTGCCGAGCGCGATCGCCGAATGCGTTCATCAGCCGCACCGCGCGCGCTTCCTTTCCACCTAGATCGAACGTGGAATGGAGATGCAGGATGGACAGGGGTCGTGCCATGTCCGCCCCATAGCCGGTGACGATCGACCGCGCACCTGCCCTTGGCGCACGCTGCGGTCGCGCAGCCTCAGCCGCCGATCGCCTCCTTCGGAATATGGGTGATGCGGCACGCCAGATCGGCTTCGCCGCTGGCCACGATCCACTGCGCGCCGCCATCGATCAGGCCGGTCGTGAACACCACCTGATCCAGATACATCCGGTCCTTGAGCGGCTCGGTCAGCGCTGGTGCCGGTTCGAGCAGCGCCTCATGGTCGGTCGCGAGCGTGACTGACGGATCTTCGGCATCGAGCAGCGACCAATAGGTGCGGTAGATGCCGACCACGCCCGAGGGCTCGACACCGTGCCATAGCGACAGCCAGCCCGGGCGACCGCCGATCGTCGCGCGGACCGGCGGCGCGCCGCCGCCCATCCGCGCGGTCGCGGTGGTCGCGGCATGCGGCCGGATGCCGGGGCGATCGTACGGCTTCCAGTGCAGTGCATCGGGCGAAGAGGCGAGATTGATCGACGGCCCCGCGCGCCACTCGCTGCCGGGCGGGTAGGCGAAATACAGGTCCCCTAGCGGCCGGGTCTGGGCCCAGAAGCGGCCACCGACCTTGCCCTCGAAGATCAGCATATCCTTGTTCTGATGATCCAGCACGATCCCCTCCAGCGTCCATGCGATCGCGTCGTCGCTGGTATAGAGGGTGGTCGAATGGCGTTCCGGACTGACGGAACAGGTCGTCATGTAATAGCGCCCGTCGACGCGGCTGATCCGCGCATCCTCCACGCCATAGCATTGATATGACGCCGCGGGCGCGATCGCGCGGTCATAATGGACCGCCACCACGTTGCGCCCGTCGCCGTCCAGCTCGACGGGCAGCAGCCACGATAGCGACGTCAGCGCCATCACCCGCCAGCCCCCGCCGCGCATCAGGAACTTGCGCGGATCGTTGGTGTCGACCAGTGCCAGCGGCCAGGCGTCGAGGCGATAGCCGCCTTCCTCCCAGCGGATGGCATGGATATGCGAATCGTGGATCGGATGGCGCAGCGCCTCCGCCACGCGCACCATCATCAGCAGGTTGCCGCCCGGCAAGCGCGTCAGCCCCGGGTTGAATGCCCCCAGCACATAGGTTTCGGCTTCCAGTTTCCCCGCCAGTGGCGAGCGCGTCAGATCGATGTCGTCCGGCCCGAAAACCAGGGCGTCGTGCGGAAACGAGCGGGTCATGCGATCGTCCTCATTCCTCGTCCTGCACACGCGGGCTGATCGTCAGCCGCTGGATCACCGTCCGGCGCGGCTGGGTCAGCAGGAAGTGGACGCCCACCGCGATATCCTCCGCGCGCAGCATCTTCTCCTCCGCGATCAGCGCCCGTTGCTTTTCGGGCGGGAGATCGGGCAGTTGCATGTCCGACCCGGTCATCCCCGGCTCGACCAGCGCGACGCGGATTCCCTTCGGCCCGAGTTCGCGGCGCAGCGCGACCGAGACGCCCTGCACGCCCTGCTTGATCCCGGCATAGACCGTCGAATGCGGCCCGAGCACATAGGCGCTCATCGATCCGATCAGGACGATATCCCCGCCCGCGGGCATTTCCACCGCGGCGCGCTGCGCGAGAAGCAGATAATGGGTGAAGTTCAGCGAAACCGCCTCGCGAACCCCGGCTTCATCCATTTCGGTCAACCCGCCCGCCCCGATCGCCGCATTGGCGACGACGATATCGACCCCGCCCAGCGCTTCTTTCGCGCGGTCGACGAAGGTTGAGACATTGTCCTCCCGGGCAAGGTCGATCGCGACGCCGTCTCCGCGCCCGACCTCGCCAATCCGCGCGAGCGCATCGTCGACATGCGCCTGCCGGCTGCCACCGATAAACACGTGCGCGCCTTCGCTTGCCAGCAGCACCGCGATCGCGCGGCCGATCCCGGTCGAACCGCCGCTGACGATCGCGCGGCGCCCGGTCAGCGGCAGTACGGCGGTATGCGCGTCGGATCGATCGGTCATTGGCGTTCCCCGGAGATCAGTCTCCGCGAGACGCCCGAGTGGAGTCGCTGGTTCCGCCCGATGCGTGGCTCAACGCGCTTCGTCGAGCCACGCATCGATCACCGGCTGCAGTGCAGGCTCTTCCAGCGTGGGCGCATGTCCGATCGCCGGAACCGTCACCAGCGTGGCCCGGGGCATTTGCTCCACCATCCGCTGCGCGGTCGCGGCGGACAGGATATCCGATCGCTCGCCCCGCACGATCAGCACCGGGGCGGACCCCAGCGCCGCGAGCGCGCGCCACATGTCCGGCCCCGCCTCGCCGCCGGGCAGGCGAAACGGCTCGGCGATCTTCATGTCATAATCGAGGACGATCCGCCCCGACGAATTGAGGCGGTACACGCGCTTCGCCATCGCCAGCCATTGTTCGATCGTCCAGTCAGGATAGACATCGCCGTTCGCCTCCTGAATGCCGCGCGCGGCATGCATCCAGGTCGGGCAGGTGCTTGACCTGCCGACATAGCCGCGAATTCGCGACAGGCCGGCGGGTTCGACCACCGGGCCGACATCGTTGAGCAGCGCGCCGGCGATCCGCCCCGGCAGCATCCCCGCGAGCAGCATCGTCACGATCCCGCCCAGCGACGTGCCGATCGCGGCGAAACGATCGATCGACTGGTCGGCGAGCAGCGCGGCGACGTCCTGCGCGTAAGTGAGCGGCACATAGGTCATCGGATCCTTGGCGTAGCCGCTTTCGCCACGCCCCCGGAAATCGATCGCGAGGACACGTCGCGATCCGCTTAGCCGCTCGGCCAGCACGGCGAAGTCGCGTGCGTTGCGAGTCAGGCCGGCCATGCACAGCACCGGCGGTGCATCCGCCCCGTCCGGGCCGGGATAGTCCCGCGCGTGCAGGCGGATGCCGTCCGCGGACCACCAGAACAGATCGCGATACGCTGCCATGTGGTCACGCCCCTTCATGTGCGACGGTTGCGCCCGGCGTTGGGCGTGCCCCATATCGCGGCATGACCTTCGACCCGCAAGCATATCAACCCGAACGCACGCTGCTGACGCTCGGCGACCGCTTCTACGATCGCGTCGAGGCCGCCGACTTTCCGGAGACGCGGCTACGCTTCCGCAACGATCGCGCCGCCGCCCAGGTGGGGCTGGCGACGCTCGATGACGCCGAATGGATCGCTCATTTCGGGCGGTTCGCGCCGCTCGCCGGTTCCCTGGAACAGCCGCTGGCGCTCCGCTATCATGGCCATCAGTTCCGCACCTACAATCCGGAACTGGGCGACGGGCGCGGCTTCACCTTCGCTCAGTTGCGCGATGACGGCGGACGCTTGATGGACCTCGGCACCAAGGGGTCGGGGCAGACGCCATGGAGCCGCTTCGGCGATGGTCGCCTGACGCTCAAGGGCGGCGTGCGCGAGGTGCTGGCGTCGGAGATGCTCGAGGCGCTGGGCGTGCCGACATCGCGAAGCCTCTCGTTGATCGAGACCGGCGAGGCGCTCGATCGCGGCGACGAGCCCTCCCCCACCCGCTCCGCGGTGCTGGTGCGGCTGAGCCACGGGCATATCCGTATCGGCACGTTCCAGCGGCTCGCCTATGAGCAGGACGAGGATGGGTTGCGCCGGCTGACGGCCTATGTGCTGCACCACCTGTATGACGAGCCGGGCGACGATCCGTTGCGGCTTCTGTCGCTGGTGGTGGACCGCACCGCGCGGCTGGCGGCGCGCTACATGGCGGCGGGATTCGTCCATGGCGTGCTCAATACCGACAATATCAATGTCACCGGGGAGAGCTTCGATTACGGGCCATGGCGGTTCGCGCCGACCTGGGATCCGGGCTTTACCGCAGCCTATTTCGACCATTCTGGCCTCTACGCTTTCGGTCGCCAGCCCGAAGCGATCAATTGGAATGCAATGCAACTGGCCGTGGCGCTGCGTCCGATCGTGGACGCGGAACCGATGATCGCCGAACTCGAACGGTTCGGCACGGTCTATCAAGCCGCGGTGGCGGAAGCGCTGCTGTGGCGGCTCGGCCGACGACCGCTCGATCCCGACCGTGACCGCGCGCTGGTGCAGACGATCGGGCGCGCGCTGCGGCAGACCGGGGAACAGATCGATCAGGTCTTCTTCGATGCGTTCGCCCAGCCACTTCCGGCGCATTATGGCCCGATATGGGACGAGGCGCGGGCGGCGCTGGAGCTCTTCGCGCCGCGCGCCGCGCGCGATGCGGCCTATTGGCGGGGAGCACCCTGCGCGATGCTGATCGATGAGGTCGAGGCGATCTGGGCCCCGATCGCGGCGAACGATGACTGGTCCCTTTTCGACGCGAAGATTGCGTCGATCCGGGCAATGGGGGCCGCGCTGGCGTAACACGCCTCTTCCGCTGCACCGCGAAGCACGGTTAAGAGGCGAGGATGGCAGCGCTGATCTCCTTCGAACCCGCGACCGGCAACGAATTGTGGCGCGGCGCCACGGGGGACGTGGAACTCGAGGTCGCCACCGCGCGCGACGGCTTCCTGCCCTGGGCGACCAAATCGCTCGCCTATCGCATCGAAACGCTGCGCCGCTTCGCCAATGTCGTGCGACAGCGCAGCGACAGCTTCGCCGACCTGATTGCGCGCGAAACCGGCAAGCCGCTGTGGGAAGCGCGCGCCGAGGTCGACAGCGTGATCGCCAAGGTCGATATCTCGGTGACGGCTTATGCCGAGCGCACCGCCCAGCGGCGCATGGAGGCGCCGATGAACAGCCGTGTCGCGCTGCGGCACAAGCCGCACGGCGTGCTGGCAGTGCTGGGCCCGTACAATTTTCCTGCGCATTTGCCCAACGGGCATATCATTCCGGCGCTGATCGCGGGCAATGCCGTGGTGTTCAAACCGTCCGAGAAGACTCCGGCGAGCGGCTTCTTCCTGGTCGATTGCCTGTATGCCGCCGGCGTGCCGGAGGATACCGTGCGGGTGCTGGTCGGCGGCCCGGCGGAGGGGCGCGCGCTGGCGACGCATCCGGGGATCGACGGGCTGCTGTTCACCGGCTCCGCGCGTGTCGGGCTGGCGCTCAACCGGCATTTCGCCGACACGCCCGAAAAGATCCTCGCGCTGGAGATGGGGGGCAACAACCCGATCGTCGTGTGGGACACGCCCGACCTGTATACCGCCGCGATCCTGATCGTGCAGTCCGCCTTCGCCACCGCCGGACAGCGCTGCACCGCGGCACGGCGGCTGATCGTCCAGGATTCGCTCGCCGAACCGTTGCTGGCAGAACTGGCGCGTCTGGTCGGCCGCTTGATCGTCGGTGCACCGCATGACACGCCGCCGCCGTTCATGGGCCCGGTGATCGACAATGAAACCGCCGACGGCCTCGCCGAAAGCTTCCTCGCGCTGCTGATGAAGGGCGGCCGCCCGATCCGCCACATGGCGCGGCCCGATCCGGCGCGGCCATTCGTCACGCCCGGGATCATCGATGTTACCGACATCACCGACCGCCCCGATATCGAATTGTTCGGCCCGCTGCTGCAGGTGATCCGCACCGATGATTTCGGCGCCGCGATCGCGGAGGCGAACAACACCCGTTACGGGCTGTCGGCCTCGCTGATCACGCAGACCCCGGCCCTGTTCGACCGTTTCTGGGCGAGCGTCCGCGCCGGCATCATCAATTGGAACAAGCCGACCAATGGCGCGTCCTCTTCCGCGCCGTTCGGCGGCGTGGGTTGGTCGGGCAATCATCGCCCCGGCGCCTATTACGCGGCGGACTATTGCGCCTATCCCGTCGTATCGAGCGAGGCGGAGGCAGCGCGCGCGGCGATCGGAGTCGGATTGGCCGACGGCTGATCGCCATCACGTTAACAGGGGAAGAAACATGCCATCGGGCCTGGTCGCACTGCTCGACGATATCGCCGGGCTGACCCGGTTGGCCGCCGCATCGCTCGACGATGTCGGCGCCGCCGCCGGCAAGGCCGGAGTGAAGGCGGCGGGGGTCGTCGTCGATGATACCGCGGTGACGCCCCGCTATGTCGTTGGCCTGTCGCCACAACGCGAACTGCCGATCATCGGCAAGATCGCGATGGGATCGCTGCGCAACAAATTGCTGTTCCTGCTGCCGGCCGCGCTGATCCTCAGCGCGCTGATGCCCTGGGCGATCACCCCGCTGCTGATGATCGGCGGGGCGTATCTGTGCTTCGAGGGTGCGGAGAAGGTGATCGAGGCGGCATCCGGGATTCCGGCGGCGGAGGTCGCTGAGGAGATGATCGATCCTCTCGCGCTGGAGGCGCAGAAGGTGGCAGGGGCGATCCGCACCGACTTCATCCTGTCGGCGGAGATCATGGCGATCGCGCTGGCAGAGGTCGCAGGCTCGCCGTTGCTGACGCGCGGGGTGGTGCTCGCGATCGTCGCGGTCGCGATCACCGCGGGCGTCTATGGCGCGGTGGCGGTGATCGTGAAGGCCGATGACGTAGGCCTCCACCTCGCACGCCGTGGCACGGGCGCACTGGCGGCGATCGGGCGCGCCATGGTGAAGGGCGTGCCGGTGCTGATGCGCTGGCTGGCGGTGATCGGCACCGCCGCGATGATCTGGGTCGGTGGCGGCATCCTGCTGCACGGCGCGGAGGAACTCGGCTTCGCGGGACCAGCGCATCTCCTGTACCATCTCGCGGAGCGTGCCGGGCATGCCGTGCCCGCGCTGCAAGGCGCGATATCGTGGATCGTCACCGCGATCGGATCGGGCATCGTCGGCCTGATCGTCGGCAGCCCGATCGCGCTGGTGATGCATCGTGTGCATGCTGCCCGCGGACATTGAGGAGCGAGCGGCCGCTGGCAATGGCGATGGCAATGGCGGCGCATGGACGCCATGATAACGCTGACCTACGCCAAACATCTGCTACGCGCGCGCCAAGCATCGCTGATTTGCGCATGTCGCGTCGCGCGCCCATTTCCCTGACGTTATGGCGACCCTTCTCGATCCCGATGCGCGCGGGCGCGTCATCCTTGTCGGTGCCGGCCCGGGCGATCCCGGCCTGCTCACCGTTCGCGCCGTCGAGGCGCTGAAACAAGCCGATGTCGTCGTGCACGACGGTCTGATCGATCCCCGCGTCCTGGATATCACGCCCGCGACCGCGCAACGTATCTCGGTGGCGAAGCGCCGCGCCCGTCACACGCTGCCGCAGGAAGCGATCAACGCGCTGATCGTCGCGCATGTGCTGGCGGGCAGCGTCGTCGTGCGGCTGAAGGGCGGCGATCCGTTCATCTTCGGGCGGGGCGGCGAAGAGGTGGAGGCGGTGCGTGCCGCCGGGCTCGCGGTGGAGGTGGTGCCGGGCGTGTCGGCCGCACTCGGCTGTGCGGCGGAGGCGATGCTGCCGCTTACCCATCGTGACCATTCCTCCGCAGTCAGCTTCGTCGCTGGCCAATGCAAGGGCCTGTCGGAACAGGATTGGTCCGGCCTCGCCGGGCAGGGCCGCACGCTGGTGATCTATATGGGGGTCGCGACCGCTGAACAGATCGCCGACAAGCTGATGGCGGACGGCGTGGCGCCCGACATGCCGGTCGCGGTACTGGAAAAGGGCACGTTGCCGGGGCATCGTGCGTTGCGCACGCTGCTGGCCGATCTCGGCGCGATGGTGTTGCGCGAACAGGTGGCCAGCCCGGCGATCATCGTCGTGGGCGAGGTGGTGGAACTGTCGGACGCCGAGGACAAGCTGGCGGCCTATGCGAAAGTGGCGGAGAATATGTCGTGAAGCTGATTACCGGGAACGATCTGGCGACCGGCGACGTGGTGTGGTGGACCGGCGATGACTGGTCGCGCCACGTCGAGGACGCAAAGGATGCCGGTGAGCAGGCCGAGGCGATCGCCCGCGAGCAGGAAGCGGCGCGGCGCGTCAACGTTCCCTATGTGATCGAGGCGACGGCGACCGCCGAAGGCCCGCGTCCGGCGCATATCAAGGATCGTATCCGCGCGCTCGGCCCGACCGTCCGTCCCGACCTGACACTGAAGCCGGCCGACCCCACCGCCGGAAGCTGGGTGATCTGATGTACAAATATGACGAATATGATCAGGCGGTCGTCGATGCGCGCGTCGATGAATTTCGCGATCAGGTGCGGCGGCGTCTGGCCGGCGAGATCACCGAGGATCAGTTCAAGCCGCTGCGGCTGATGAACGGCCTGTACCTGCAGTTGCACGCCTATATGCTGCGCGTCGCGGTGCCCTATGGCACGCTCGACAGCCGGCAGATGCGGATGCTCGCGCATATCGCCCGCACCTATGATCGCGGATACGGCCATTTCACCACGCGGCAGAATATCCAGTATAACTGGATCAAGCTGGAGGACGCGCCCGACATTCTCGCCGAGCTGGCGACGGTGGAGATGCATGCGATCCAGACCAGCGGCAATTGCATCCGCAATATCAGCTCTGATCAGTTCGCGGGCGCGGCGGCGGACGAGGTGGCGGATCCCCGCCCCTGGGCCGAGCTGTTGCGGCAGTGGAGCACGTTCCACCCCGAGTTCAGCTACCTGCCGCGCAAGTTCAAGATCGCGGTGATTGCCGCGGACGAGGATCGCGCGGCGATGCGGCTGCATGATATCGGCATCCAGTTGCTCCGCCGTGACGGGGTGCTGGGGGCGAAGATCTTCGTCGGCGGCGGCATGGGGCGGACCCCGATGATCGCCCCGGAGATCAAGGATTTCATCACCGCTGACGACCTGATGAGCTATTTGGAGGCGTGCCTGCGCGTCTACAATCGCTACGGGCGGCGCGACAATATCTACAAGGCGCGGATCAAGATCCTGATCCATGAGCTGGGCGCGGACGAATATCGCCGTCAGGTGGAGGAGGAATTCGCGCAGGTGAAGCAGCTGGGGATCGATCCCCCGGCCGCCGAGCTGGAGCGGATCAGCGCGATGTTCGCGTCCCCGCCGTTCGACCCGGCCGCCGACGATGAGGTGGATCGCAGTGACCCGGATTTCGCGGTGTGGCTCGATCAGAACGTGCGCCAGCACAAGCAGCGCGGCTATGCGATCGTGAATATCTCGCTCAAGCCGGTTGGCGGGATTCCGGGCGACGCCTCGGCCGAGCAGATTGACGTGATGGCCGACTTGGCGGAGCGGTTCAGCGCCAACGAGCTGCGTGTCACCCACGCCCAGAATATCGTCCTGCCGCATGTCCGCATCGCCGATCTCAAGTTAATATGGGATCAACTGGTGGAGGCGCGGCTGGCCGAGGCCAATCTCGACCTGATCAGCGATATCATCGCCTGCCCCGGTCTCGATTATTGCAGCCTTGCCAATGCGCGCTCGATCCCGGTCGCGCAGAAGATCGCGCAGCGCTTCGCCGATCCGGCGCGGCAACGTGATCTGGGCGAATTGAAGCTGAAAATTTCGGGCTGCATCAACGCCTGCGGCCACCATCATGCCGGCCATATCGGCATTCTGGGCGTGGACCGGAAAGGCACCGAAAATTATCAGCTGCTGCTCGGCGGGTCGGGTGCGGAGGATGTCAGCCTCGGCAAGATCACCGGCCCCGGCTTCGACGAGGATGGCGTGGTCGATGCGATCGAGCGGGTCACCGACACCTATATCGCGGTGCGGCAGAAGGGCGAGCGTTTCGTCGACACCTATCGCCGCGTCGGCATGGAACCGTTCAAGGAGGCGATCTATGGTTGATGACATCGCCCATCTTCGCTTCCGCGAGGACAGCCCGCACGAGGAACCGGCGGTAACGCTCGACTCCTTCCTCGCCGATCAGGCCAATGCCACCGCGGTGCGGATCGAGCCCGGCGACGATGCCCGATTGCTCGCGCCCTATATCGAGCGGCTGGCGCTCGTCGAAGTGTCGTTTCCGACATTCCGTGACGGGCGTGGTTATTCGGTCGCGCGGATCCTGCGCGAAGCAGGTTATCGCGGGGAATTGCGCGCGCAGGGCGACGTGCTCGTCGACCAGGTGCCATTGATGCGGCGCTGCGGATTCGACAGCTTTGCGCCGACCGCCGCGATCGATCCCGAGGTCCTGCGTCGTTCGCTCGATCGCTACGACTATCACTATCAGAAAGCGGCTGATTCCCTTGATGGGGGTGTTCAGCCAATATGGAAATTGCGCCATGGGTGAAGCTGCCCGTCAACTCGATACGATCGATGTCCGCCCCGTGTTCACCGCCGAGGATGCGGCGACGATGGAGGCGCGTTATGCCGGCGTGCCGACGCAGGAGATGCTGCACGACGTGCTGACCGGCGAGCTGCGCGGTCGCATCGCGGCGGTTTCCTCGTTCGGCGCGGAATCGGCAGTGCTGCTGCACATGATCGCGGCGGTCGATCGCGACGTGCCGGTGATCTTCACGAACACGCAGAAGATGTTCGGCGAGACCCTCGCCTATCGCGACGAATTGTCGGAGCGACTGGGCTTCACCGATCTGCGCGTCTTCCGCCCCGATCCGCGACTGTTGCGCCTGAAGGACGACAAGGGATTGCGCTGGTCCTACGATCCCGACGGCTGTTGCGACCTGCGCAAGGTGGAGCCGCTGCGGCGTGCGCTGCTGCCGTTCGACGCGTGGATTTCCGGCCGAAAGGGCTTTCAGGCATCGACCCGGCAAGCGCTGCCGCGGTTCGAGTCGGATGAAGGCCGGCTGAAACTGAATCCGCTCGCGGACTGGGACAAGGATCGGCTCAACGCCTATTTCGAGGCGCACGAACTGCCGCGCCATCCGCTCGAGGCGCAGGGCTATCTGTCGATCGGCTGCGCGCCGTGCACGTCGAAGGTGCGCCCCGGCGAAGATCCGCGTGCCGGCCGCTGGCGTGGATGGGACAAGGTGGAGTGCGGCATCCACTTGCCGGAGAAACCGGGCGAAGAGCCTGTCTTCTAAAGCAGATCGACCGTCAGGCGGGCATGGCGCATATCCTTTCCGGCACGGGGCGCCGGAAAAAGCAGGGCGTTGATCAGCGTGGATCTAAATCGGCCGTTACGGATTGGAAACCATTGAAGTCGATGGCCGATGGAGATCCGATTGCGGCGCGCCGCCCTGCTTTTGCTGCCGCTGTCGTGGCTGTCCGCATGCCATCGCCCGGTCGGTAACCCCGCCCCGCCCCGCATCGAAACGCCCCTCGGTCAACTGCCCGGGCAGAGTTCCTCCATCACGGTGCCGATCGTCGCGCCGTTGTCGCAGCTCGAGCGCGGGCTCGACAAGCAGACGCCCCGCACCTTGTGGTCGATCGACGAGCGGCGTGAAAAATGTGTTCCGGGGCAGCGCGTCGCCAGGGTGAAGGTGACCCCGGATCTGTCGTGCCGCATTACCGGCACGGTCACGCGCGGCGCGATCGATATCGCCGGAGAGGGCGAGCGCCTCGTCATCACCATGCCGGTGACTGCGCGGATCAGCGTCAGCGATATCGCCGGCGTATTGCACGAAACCGCCACGGGCAGCGCGACGGTGCGCGCAACCGGAAAGCTGGGGATCGTCGACAACTGGCGCCCGACCGCGACGCTGGATCTCCGGTACCGCTGGCGGCAGGAGCCGGGGATCGACATTGCGGGGCAGCGCATCACTTTCACCAGCCGCGCCGACGAGAAACTCGCCCCGGTGATGGCGAAGCTGGAACGCGACCTGCCCGGCGAACTCGCCAAGCTGGACGTACGGCGCCAGCTCGATCGGATCTGGCGACAGGCGTTCACGGTGATCGAACTGAGCAAGCACCGTCCGCCCGCTTGGATGCGCATCACTCCGCGGTCGCTCGGCTTCGGCGGCTATCGTGTCGAGGGGCGGCACTTACGCATGACGCTGTCGGCCGAGGCGTTGACCGAGACGTTCGTCGGCGATCGCCCCGCTGATCCCACCCCCACCGCCCTTCCCCCGCCCGCCCACGTCACTGGACGACCGGGGCTGCGTTTCTTTGTGCCGGTGCTGGCGGATTATCGCGAGCTGGAGCCCGTGGTGCAGCGCACGCTGCGCAAGCTGGCGGCGCGGGGCATCTCGATCACCGGGGTCGGGCCGGTCGACGTGAGGTTCGGAGACGTGACCGTCTATGCGACCACCGGGGGAAGGCTGGCGATCGGCGTCAAGGCGAGCGTCCGTGCACGGGAAGGCGGCGCCAGCGCGACGGGCGAGGCGTGGCTGTCCGCGTTGCCCTATAATGATCCCGGTTCCCAATATGTCCGCGCCCGCAATATCCAGCTGGCCACCCGCACCGATTCGCGAGCGGTCGATCTGCTGATCCGCTTGCTCGACACCACGCAGGTGCAGGAAGCAGTCGCGCTGGCGCTGCAGCACGACTTCGGGCCCGACTATCGGAAGGTGATCGACAAGGCGCATCGCGCGATCGGCCACCGCCGCGAAGGCGACTTCATCCTGTCCACCACCATTACCAACGTGGTGAACGGGCATTTGCGGGTGACCGGCGCGGGGCTGTTCCTGCCGGTGCGCGCCGAGGGCGATGCGCGGATCGACTATCGCCCGCGCGGATGAGCAGCGTTTGGCTCAATATCCCGCATAATCGCTGAACCGCGTGATCGTCGGATCGAATTTCAGCACCACCTTGCCGGTCGCGCCGTGACGCTGCTTGGCGACGATCAGTTCGGCGAGACCATAGACGCGCTCCATGTCCGCCGCCCAGCGCGCATGCTCCTCGAACACCTTGGCGTCGTCGCCCTCCATCGGGCGCTTGGGTTCGCGTTGCGCGGTATAATAATCCTCGCGAAAGACGAACCAGACCATGTCGGCGTCCTGCTCGATCGAACCGGATTCACGCAGATCGGAAAGCATCGGCCGCTTGTCCTCGCGGCTTTCGACCGCGCGGCTGAGCTGCGAGAGCGCCAGCACCGGCACGTTCATATCCTTCGCCAGCGTCTTCAACCCGCGCGAGATCTCGGAGATTTCCTGCACGCGATTGCCGTCGCCCTTGCCCGAGCCGGTCAGCAGCTGAAGGTAATCGACCACCACCAGCCCGATCTCGTTATTGTGGCGCCGCTGCAGCCGCCGCACGCGCGTGTGCAGCGCGCCGATCGACAGGCCGCCGGTATCGTCGATGAAGAACGGCAGCGTCTCCAGCTCGGCGGCGGCGGCGGCGAGTTGCTCGAACTCGGCCTTGCTGATCTTGCCCATGCGCAGCGCCTCGGAACTGATCCGCGACTGTTCCGCCAGGATACGGGTGGCCAGCTGATCCGCGCTCATTTCCAGGCTGAAGAACGCCACCTTCGCGCCCACGGACTTGCTCGGCGGGATCCCGTCGCGCATGTCGCGCATCCAGCGCTGCGCCGCGTTGAAGGCGATATTGGTCGCCAGCGACGTCTTGCCCATGCCGGGACGCCCGGCGAGGATCATCAGGTCCGAATGGTGCATGCCGCCGATCTTGGCATTGACGGTATCCAGCCCGGTGGTCACGCCGCTGAGGTTGCCACCCCAGTTGAGCGCCTTCTCCGCCATCTTCACCGCCATCGTGCTCGCCTGGGCGAAGCTCTTGACGCTATTCTCGGTCCCACCGTCGGCGGCGACGCGGAACAATTCCTCCTCGGCCGCCTCGATCTGGGCGCGCGGGTTCACTTCCTGACTGGTATCCATCGCCCGATCGACCATCGTGTGGCCGACCGACACCAACGCGCGCAGCATGGCGAGATCGTAGATCTGCTGCGCGAACTGCCGCGCGCCGATCAGCCCGGCGCCCGACCCTGTCAGCCCGGCGAGGTACGACACCCCGCCCAGCTCGCGCATCCCCTCATCCGCCTCGAACATCGGGCGCAGCGTGACGGGCGTCGCCAGCATGTCCTGCGCGCGCAATCCCTTGATCGCGGCGAAGATGCGGCCATGCACCGGCTCGAAGAAATGGATCGGTTCCAGCCGGTCGACCAGATCGTCGGCCAGCCGATTGTCGATCATCATCGCACCCAGCATCGCCGCCTCGGCTTCGACGTTGCGCGGCAGTTGAACGGGTTCGGCCGGGGCCGCGGTGGGAAATGCCAGAGTCGCCATGGCGACCGCTATAGCCCCACCCGCCACCGCGCGGAAATCGCGATGCGGTGGATAACGGGGATGATGTGATTGTCCGTCGTCGCGTTGCGCTTTATCGGCAGTCCATGGCCGATCCGCGGATCATCGACATCGAACTGGACGAGCGCACGATCCTGTGGCGTTCGGCTGATATCGAGCAGGAGCGCCGGATCGCGATCTTCGACCTGATTGAGGGCAATCATTTCGCCCCTCAGCGGGCGCAGCCGGATCACTATGCCGGTCCCTATCGCGTCCGCTTGTCGGTGGAGGAAGGCCGGCTGGCGATCGAGATCCGGCGCGAAGACGGCTCGCCGCTGGAAACGCTGGTGCTGGGGCTGGCGCGCTTTCGTCGGCCCATCAAAGACTATTTCGCGATCTGCGACAGCTATTTTCAGGCGATCCGTCAGTCTACGCCGCAGCAGATCGAAACCGTCGATATGGCGCGGCGGGGCATCCACAACGAAGCGGCGGAGTTGTTGCGCGAGCGGCTGGAGGGGAAGATCGAGATCGATTTCGATACTGCCCGCCGCCTCTTCACGCTGATCTGCGTACTTCATATCAAGGCGTGAGACGACGATCATGTGGGGTCTGGGGCGTTTCGTACTGATCGTCGCCGCGCTGGCGCTCGCGGGAGTCGCGGCATGGCGGGTCGCGATCCGCTGGCATCCGTCGATCGAGCGCTTCCCGGTGCAGGGCATCGATGTGTCGGAGATCAACGGCATCATCGAATGGCCGGTCGTGAAGGGGGGCGGCGCCGATTTCGGTTATGCCGTCGCCACCACCGGCACCATCGCGCGGGACCGGCTGTTCCAGCAGAATTGGGAAGCGATGGCGGCAGCCGGCATGCGGCGCGGGGCGGTGCTGGTCTTCTCCTTCTGCCAGCCGGCGGCGGCGCAGGCGGATGCGTTCAATACCGTCGTGCCACGGGATCATGGCGCGCTGCCCGCGGCGATCGACTTCAGCTATGCCGAGGGATGCGTCGACCGGCCCGAGCGCGGGGCGCTGATCCGCGACGTGACCGAGATGATCCGCCGGGTCGAGTCCCACACCGGCGCGCCGGTGCTGCTGCGCGTGTCGCGCGCGGTGGAGGACGATTATCACCTGACCGACGCCTTCAAGCGCAGCCTGTGGGCGACGGGCAATTTCTTCGCGCCCGGCTATGGCGCGCGGGCGTGGCGGATGTGGCGCGCCAGCGATATGCATCACGTCGAAGGGATCGAGGGGCCGGTGAACTGGAACGTGGCGGCGAAATGAGCGAGGCGCGGGACTTGATCGATCGCGCACGCGCGGCGGCGCGGCATGCCCATGCGCCCTATTCCCGCTTCGCGGTCGGCGCGGCCGTGTTGCTGGCGGACGGCAGCGTGGTGACCGGCGCGAATGTCGAGAATGCCAGTTATGGTCTGTCGCTATGCGCGGAAACCGTCGCGATCGCGACCGTCTCCGCGCAGGGCCGGTTGCGCGACGTGGTCGCGATCGGCGTGATCGGCGGGATGATGGATGCGGCGGGGCGTGCGACCGGCAGCGATCCGGTGCGTCCGTGCGGCCGCTGCCGGCAAGTCATCAACGAAGCCGCGCAGTTGAGTGGGCGCGACGTCGCGGTTTATTGCGCGGGCGCCGAGGGTGACACGATAGCGAACTATCGTCTGTCGCAGCTGTTGCCGGATGCGTTCGGGCCGGCGGATCTGGGCATCGCCTGATCCGCCGTTCAACCACGGCCGGCTGCTCACATCGTCAGCGCATCCGCGCTGGCATCGCCGATATCGTTGCCGCCGTCGACGTTCAGGATCGTGCCGGTGATATATTTCGCCGCGGGGCTCGACAGGAACATTGCCGCCTCCGCGATATCCGCCTTGGTGCCATAATCACGCAGCGCGAGCGATCCCTTCAGCTTCGCCTCGCGTGCGGGATCGGCCAGCCGCCGCATCCCCTCCGTATCCGCGATCGGGCCGGGTGAGATCGCATTGACGCGCACCCCCGCTGGCCCCCATTCGAGCGCGAGGCATTTGGTGACCATATTGACCCCCGCCTTGGCGGCGCAGGCGTGGATCTGAAACGGCGATGGATGCACCGCCTGCCCCGCGGTGATCGCGATCAGCGAGGCGCCAGGGCGCGTGAGATGATCCCAGCTTGCGCGGAACACATTATAGGTGCCGAGCAGATCGATATCGACGACGGTCTTGAAGGCATTCGCGCTCACCTTCAGCGCGGGCGCGAGGAAATTGCCCGCCGCGCCGGAAATCAGCACGTCGATCCGCCCGTGCGCGGCGACCGCTTGCGTATAGGCCGCCTCCAGCCCGGCATAATCGCGCACGTCGCAGGCGATACCGATCGCGTTAACACCCGCGTCACGCAATTCCTGGGCGGCCGCCGCGATCTTCTCCTCGCTGCGGCTCAGGATCGTGACCCGCGCGCCCGCCGCGCCGAAGCCCTGTGCGATCGCGAAATTGATGCCACCCGATGCCCCGGCAACGAAGACGTGGCGGCCCGAAAAATCGCCCATGATCCTCTCCCATTGTCAAGGATCGGCATGACGCGACGCTCAGGGCTGCGCAAGTCGCTCGTTTTACATCGAGGTGATCAACGCTGGTGTTGGTACGGGCGGTCGGACTCGAACCGACATGGATTGCTCCGGCGGATTTTGAGTCCGCTGCGTCTACCATTCCGCCACGCCCGCGCGAAACCGGATCAGGCGCGCGCCTTTGCACGCTTCCGGGGCTGCCGTCCAGCCATTATCGGCTGATCCCATACTCGGGACGGGATCAACCCGCCGACGGCTCCATCACCGCCTGGGGATCGACCGGCTCGTCAAAGGCGATACCGGCACGCCCCTCGGTCTGCCACGCGACACGGCCCCTTACCCAGCCATGCGCGGGAAGCTCGACTTCGACCACGCTGTCGGGCGCCACCGCCTGCGGCAGTTCAGCCATCAGGCCGCCCGCCGACAGATTGCGCACGCGAACCTCGAAGCCGTCCTCGGCGCCGCTCGCGCCGACGAACCGGAGCCGGGTCACCGCGAACACCGTGCGACGACCGCCCGCAGGATCATTCGCCGGGCTTGCGCCGCTAAAGAGATGCTGGTCCACTTGTTCCATCGTCGTCACCGCAGGATCATTCCTGCCGGGGATAAGCGACGGCCGGTAAACAAAAGTTTACGAACCGCCGCTGCACGACGATCAATCGTCGCGCGATACCTTCTCGGCGCGCTCGTGACGTTCCTGCGCCTCGACCGTCATCGTCGCGATCGGACGCGCCTCCAGCCGGCCGAGGCTGATCGGCTCGCCCGTCACCTCGCAATAGCCATATTCGCCCTCGTCGATGCGGCGCAGCGCGGCCTCGATCTTGGAGATCAGCTTGCGCTGGCGATCGCGAGTGCGCAATTCCAGCGACCAGTCGGTTTCGCTGGAGGCGCGATCGGTGAGATCGGCCTCACGAAGCGAATCGACCTGTAGCTGGGAAAGCGTTCCCTGCGACTCGCGCAGAATCGCTTCCTTCCAATCCAGCAACTTACGTCGAAAATATGCCTGCTGACGCTCGTTCATAAACGGCTCGTCGGAGGTGGGACGATAGCCATCGTCCGACCGCGCCGGCGGGGCCACTACATCGCCAAACCTGTCGCTTACGTTCTTAATCGCCGTAGCCATCGACTCACTCCCCCGCCCGTGCGCCAGGATGTCGTTCAGCACCGCTGGGCGCCCCCGTTCTGCGGCGGGCCTATAGAGAGCCGGATGGCTCGCGACAAGCGAGCTATCAGGCTCCGGGCACATGGAGGCAGAGAGGGGTATATAGTGGTCAGCCTGTACAAAGGGTGAACGCCGTCCGCCCCGGCCATTTTGGACCGCACAACCGTCCCAACGCGGTACGTTAACCACATTTACGGCGGCGGGCGTCCCCATACCGGGCATTCCGCGAGCCGATCGATACCGAAGTCGCTTGCACTTAACCTTTCATTTCGCACTGTCGATGCAAGGAAGCGCGCGTCCGCGTGCAACGAACCAGCGGTTCCAATGGGGCCGACAACGAAAGAATGACGTTATGTCCGTGCGAATGGCTCTTGCGAAACTTTGCGCCTGCACCTGCGGCGGTGCGCTGGTCGGCGGCGGTGCAGTGCACGTCGCGGAGTCGGGCAAGGCACGGACGATGTTCACCAAGAAGGCGACCCGCCATGTCGTCCGCCGGCAGGTGGCGAGCGCCACCAAGCTGCGTCGCGTGGTGCGCACCACACGCTCGGGCGCCTGTGCCGCCACCACGGTGACGATCGCGACCCAGGGCGCGCCGGTTCCGGTGCCCCTGCCCCCCGCCCCGGTCTATGCCGCGGTGGATGCCGGCCCGGCCTATATCGGCGGCACGGGCGGCGGCTTCGGGGGCGGCGGCTTCTATGGCGGTGCGGGCGGCGGGTTCTTCGCCGGCGGGTTCTTCGGCGGTTCGGGGGGCGGGAGCAGCGGCAGCATCGTCGTCTCCTCGACCTCCAGCTCCAGCACCAGTGGCTCGAGTTCCACCTCGTCTTCGTCGTCGGGCAACGTGTCGAGCAGCGGCAACGTCTCCAGCAGCAGTAGCGGCAACGTTTCCAGCAGCAGCAGCGGCAACGTCTCTTCCTCGACGTCGAGCAGCGGGAACGTATCGAGCAGCAGCTCTACCGGCGGTGCGCAGGTGGGCATCGGGATCGAGAATTCGAACACCAGCAACAACAATAACAACGCCAATAACAACAATCAGAACTACAACGAAAACAACAACAGCAACAATCAAAGCCAAGGCCAGAATCAGGGGCAGAGCCAAGGACAGGAGCAGAACCAAGGCCAAAATCAGGGTCAGGGCCAAGGTCAGGGTCAGGGCCAAGGTCAAGGTCAGGGCCAAAGCTCGTCGTCTTACGGCTCCAGTTCAAACGGTTGGGGTTCGAACCACGGCTGGTCGTCCAACGGCGGCTGGTCGTCGAACGGCGGACAACCGCCATCGAGCAGCGGGGCGAGCAGCGGCACGCCCGCGCCGGTGCCGGCCCCCCCGATGGTGTTGCTGTTCGGCGCCGCCGCCGCCGGGCTGGTCGCGCGTCGCCGCTTCGCGAAGAAGGCTGCGGCGTAATCTGAATGGCCGCCCCGGTCGGTCCCGGGGCGGCCATTCTCGCCATGCAGATCAGGCGGCGATCAGTGCCTTTTCGATGTCGGGAATCGGATGCCCCGTCAGGTCCTTGCTCAGTTCGCCCGTTAGACGCTGGCTGACTTCCTTGTGATAATGTTTGCGTAGCTCGCCCAGCGTCTTCGGCGCGGCGACCACGATCAGCGATTCGAAGTCATTTGCCAGCGCGCGGCGCTTGAGCAAGTCCGCCGCCTCGGCCGCGAAACGATCCTCCTCAAGCTGGTGGAAATCGGTTTCCTCCAGCGTGCCGCTCGTCGTCGACGATGCCGCGCCGGCGGCATCGGTTTTCTGGTCGCGATCGGCCGGATTGATCCGCTCCTCCGCGTGCTCGACCTGCAGATTGGGATAGGTTTCATCACCTTCGTTGCGCAGGAACAGCAGCTTGCGCCCGTCGACCACCATGACGACTGACTGGTGGGGGACTTGCATGGCTCGATCTCCTTGTCGTGAAACTGTCACCATCGCAACGCACCCGGCGGGGGCCGGGTTTCCTCGCGCGGGTTGCCTCGTCCGGCGCCGCTCGCCATAGCGCCCGCCATGCACGACATCCGCCTGATCCGCGACGACCCCGCCGCCTTCGACGCCGCCATGGCCAAGCGCAACGTGGCGCCATGCGCCGACGCGCTGATCGCGCTGGATCGACGCCGACGCGAACTGGCCACCGAAGCGCAGGCTGCGCAGGCGCGGCGCAACGAGGCGTCGAAGGCGATCGGCGCGGCCAAGGCACAAAAGGACGAAGCGACCGCCGCCGCCCTGATGGCCGAAGTCGCGGCGCTGAAGCAGCGCCTGCCCGAGCTGGAAGGCGAGGAAGCACGGCTGGGCGGCGAGCTGGAGGCGATGCTGGCGGCGCTGCCCAACGTGCCGGCGGCCGATGTGCCGACCGGCGCCGATGAGAACGACAATCAGCTCGTGCACGAACATGGCCGGCGCCCGGCGTTCGACTTCGACGCGCGCGAACATGACTCGATCGGCCCGCCGCTGGGGCTGGATTTCGAAACCGGCGTCGCGATCGCGGGTGCGCGCTTCACCCTGGTACGCGGCGATGCGGCGCGCCTGCAACGCGCGCTGGGACAATTCATGCTCGACCGGCTGACCCGCGAACATGGATATGAGGAAGTCGCGCCGCCGCTGCTGGTGCGCGACGAGGCCGTCTTCGGCACCGGCCAATTGCCGAAGTTCGCCGACGACCTGTTCCGCACCACCGATGGCCGGTGGCTGATCCCGACCGCCGAAGTCTCGCTGACCAATATCGTGCGCGAGCAGATCCTGTCGGATGACGTGCTGCCGTTGCGCTTCGCCGCGTTGACGCCGTGCTTCCGCTCCGAGGCCGGGGCGGCCGGTCGCGATACGCGCGGCTATATCCGCCAGCACCAGTTCGACAAGGTGGAGATGGTATCGATCGTCGCCCCCGAGGCGAGCGAAGCGGAACATGAGCGGATGACCGCCTGCGCCGAGGGCGTGCTCGATGCGCTAGGGCTGGCCTATCGCCGCATGAAATTGTGCACTGGCGACATGGGTTTCACCGCCGCGCGCACCTACGATCTGGAGGTATGGCTGCCGGGGCAGCAGCGCTATCGCGAGATTTCGAGCTGCTCGACATGCACCGATTTCCAGGCGCGCCGCATGAACGCGCGGTTCCGGCCGGAGGGCGAGAAGGCGACTCGCTTTGTCCATACGCTGAACGGCTCGGGTCTCGCGGTCGGACGCACGCTGGTGGCGGTGCTGGAGAATTATCAGCAGGCTGACGGTTCGGTCGCGGTGCCCGAGGTCCTGCAACCCTATCTGGGTGGGCTGAACCGGCTGGAACCACGGTAAGCACAAGATGCCCGTCCTGCTGGACCTGAGCCGGTCAACAACGTTAACGTCGCGAAAATGGGCTTCGGGGGGAGCGACGATGAAGCGGTGGTCGGCGCTGGCGAGCAGCAGCGCCCTGATAGCGATGACAAGCGGCTGCATTCCGCCAGGGGTGCCCGATGGTGGTTACGTGCCGCCCGCCCCCACGCGCAGCTCACGGCCGGCACCGATGGCGACAGCCCAGCCCGCGCCGCAATCCACCCCCCGCCCGCCGGCGCGTCGCGTTACAAGCGCCGCCCAAGCGCCGCGCGGCTATGTCCCGTCGACACCGCTGCCGCCGGCGCGTCCCTCCTCGATGCCGGCGAGCGCCGCTGTCAGCCAGTTGCCGGCACCGCGCCCCGCGTGGGAATTGCGCCCGGTCGAAGCCGACGCGACCGTCGTCACGGCGCAGCGCTATACCGTGGCGCCCGGCGACACGCTGGCGCGGGTGGCACAACGCACCGGCGCGGGGGCGGAGGCGATCGCGCGCGCCAACCGCCTCGATCCGCCATTCACGCTGCGCGCGGGGCAGCAACTCGATATCCCCGGTGGGCGCTATCACCTCGTCCGCCCCGGCCAGACCGGCATCGCGATCGCGCGCGCTTATGGCGTGCCATGGTCGCAGGTGGTGGCCGCCAACGATCTGGTCGAACCCTATGTGCTGCGCTCCGGCCAGCGCGTGCTGATCCCCGGTGATCCGGCGCGCGCCTCGACTGCGGCGGAGCGTGCCGCCGCCTTCACGCTGGACGTCGATTCGATCCTGACCGGGGGTGAGCCGGCCCTGGCGAACAACCAGGCCCCTGCCCGGCCGCAGCCGACCGCGCGCCGCGCGCTACCTGCGACCACACCGGTGGTGGCGCCCAGCGCCGCGCCGGGCCGCTTCATCTGGCCGGTTGGCGGAACGATCGTGCGGCGTTTCGGCGCGGGCGCGAGTGGCGAGCGCAACGACGGCATCAAGATCGCGGTCCCGCTCAACACGCCGGTCAAGGCGGTCGCGGACGGCGTGGTCGCCTATGTGGGTGACGGGATCGCCGCCCTGGGCGGGCTGGTGATCGTGCGCCACGGCGGGGGATGGACCTCGGTATACGGGCATGCCGCCAAATTGCTGGTGCGGCGGGGGCAGGCAGTGACGCGGGGAGAGACGCTGGCGCTATCCGGCGCGACCGGCTTCGCCGACCGGCCCGAACTGCATTTCGAGCTGCGGCGCGGCCGCACGCCGGTCGATCCCACGACGCAATTGCCGCGACGCTGATGCCCGTGTAACCGGCGCGGCACCATGACCGACTATCAGTCCGAGCTGCTCCGCCTGCTGTCTTCGCGCGGCTATATCCATCAGACGACCGATGCCGTCGCGCTCGATGCGCTGGCGGCGAAGCAGGTGGTGCCCGGCTATATCGGCTTCGATCCGACCGCACCGTCACTGCACGTCGGCAGCCTGGTGCAGATCATGCTGCTGCGCCGGTTGCAGCAGGCGGGGCACAAGCCGGTCGTGCTGATGGGGGGCGGCACGGGCAAGATCGGCGATCCCAGCTTCAAGGATGAGGCGCGCAAACTGTCGTCGGACGAGACGATCGCCGCCAATATCGCCGGGATCGAGCGCATTTTCACGCGCTTCCTGACCTTCGGCGATGGCCCGTCGGACGCGGTGATGGTCAACAATGCCGACTGGCTGGACTCACTCCACTATATCCCCTTCCTGCGCGAGGTCGGGCAGCATTTCAGCGTCAATCGCATGCTGTCGTTCGACTCGGTCAAGCTGCGCCTCGATCGCGAGCAATCGCTCAGCTTCCTCGAATTCAACTATATGATCCTGCAGGGCTACGACTTCCGCGAGCTGGCGCGGCGGCACGGCGTGCGACTGCAGATGGGCGGCAGCGACCAATGGGGCAATATCGTCAACGGCGTCGAACTGGCGCGCCGGATGGACGGCGCCGAGGTGTTCGGCGTCACCACCCCGCTACTGACCACCGCGGACGGGCAGAAGATGGGCAAGACCGTCGCCGGCGCGGTGTGGCTGCACGAGGACCAGCTACCGCACTTCGATTACTGGCAGTTCTGGCGCAACACCGATGACCGCGACGTAGGCCGCTTCCTGAGGCTATTCACTGACCTGCCGCTGGACGAAATCGCGCGGCTGGAGGCGCTCGACGGAGCGGAGATCAACGAGGCTAAGAAGATCCTCGCCAACGAGGCGACCGCGATGTGTCGCGGTCGCGTGGCCGCCGAGGAAGCCGCCGAGACCGCGCGCCGAACCTTCGAGGAAGGCGCGAGCGGCGCGTCGCTGCCGACGATCGACGCCGGCGGCGCGATCGCGCTGGTCGACGCCCTGGTGGCGCTCGGTTTCGCCGCATCGAAGGGCGAGGCGCGACGGCTGATCAAGGGCGGCGGCGCGCGCATCGATGGTGAAAAGGTAGCGGACGAGGCCGCAATCATCACGCTGGCCGGCGCGCCGGTCCGTGTGTCGGCGGGCAAGAAGCACCACGGCATCGTTCAGCCGGCCTGACCGACGATCCCGTCGCCCGGACGGCCCTCACCTGATGTCGCATCAGCGAAGGCCGGGGCCCTTGGCGACGTTAAGTCCGCTTTCAGGGGTGGGCGGGTTTCGTCGGGTCGACAATCCAGCCCCCTTATCCCGATCGTAGCAACGCCACTCCCGCATCGCGTTCGAACAGATACAGCGCCACCCGCGCCGCCTGCCCGCGCTCGCCCTGCAAACCGCCATCGCGGTCGATCAGCAGGCGCGCATCGTCGGTCGCGGCGGGCAGCAGTTCGTTGAGCAATTCGGGCGTGGCCAGTCGGAACACCGCCTCTCCCGACTGCCGGGTGCCGAGCAATTCGCCCGCCCCGCGCAACCGCAGATCCTCCTCCGCGATGCGAAAGCCGTCGTTGCTTTCGCGCATCAGCGCCAGCCGGGCCCGCGCGGTCTCACTCAACGCATTGCCGCGCAGCAGCAGGCACACCGACCGGCCACCGCCCCGCCCGACGCGGCCGCGCAACTGGTGCAGCTGGGCCAGGCCGAAACGGTCGGCATGTTCGATCACGATCAACGTTGCATTGGGCACGTCCACCCCGACTTCGATCACCGTCGTCGCGACCAGCACGCCCAGTTCGCCCGCTGCGAAGCGCGTCATCACCGCGTCCTTCTCCGGGCCGCGCATCCGGCCATGGACCAGCCCGACACGGTCGCCGAATCGCGCCGCCAGCGCCGCCGCCCGCACCTCGGCGGCCTGCAGGTCGCTGGTTTCCGATTCCTCCACCAGCGGGCAGACCCAATAGGCCTGCTTTCCCTCCGACAGATGGCGGCCGAGCGCGTTGACGATTTCGTCGATCCGCTCCTCGGAAACGACGCGCGTTTCGATCGGCTCGCGCCCCGGCGGCATTTCATCGAGGCGGCTTTGATCCATCTCCCCGTGCAGCGCGAGCGTCAGCGTGCGCGGGATGGGCGTGGCGGTCATCGCCAGCACGTGCGGCGGGTGGCGCCCCTTGCCCTGCAACAGCAGGCGCTGGGCAACCCCGAAGCGATGCTGTTCGTCGACCACCACCAGCCCGAGATCGTGATAGGCGACCGCCTCCTGAAAGATCGCGTGCGTCCCGACCAGGATATGGATCGCGCCGCTCGCCACCCCCATCAGCGTCGCCTCGCGGACCTTGCCCTTGTCGCGACCCGTCAGGATCGCGATTTCCACGGGCAGCCCCGCCAGCAGGCGACGCAGCGTCTCGTAATGCTGCCGCGCGAGGATTTCGGTCGGCGCCAGCATCGCGCCCTGCGCCCCGGCCTCCACCGCGATCAGCAGCGCCATCGCCGCGACCAGCGTCTTGCCCGAGCCGACATCGCCTTGCAGCAGCCGCAGCATCGGGGCGGATTGGGCCATGTCGCCCTCGATCTCCCGCACGCTGCGGGCCTGGGCGCCGGTCGGCTGGTACGGGAGCCGTAGCAGGTCGCGCAGCCGGCCGTCTCCCGCCAGCGCGCGCCCTCGCCGCCGCCGCGTGTCGGCACGCACGATCGACAGCGCAAGCTGGTTGGCGAAGATCTCGTCATAGGCGAGCCGCGCGCGCGCCGCCGCGTCGGCGGGATCGGCGTGCAGGCGCAGGATCGCATCGCGCCAGTCCGGCCAGGCGTGTCGCGCCTTGAGCGAGGGTTCGATCCACTCCGCCAGCGTCGGCGCGCGCGCCACAGCCTGCTCGACCAGCGCGCCCAGCCGTCGCGACGTCATCCCCTCGGTCAGCGGATAGATCGCTTCGCGTTCGCGCAGCGCGTCATCCTCCCCCACGATCTCGGGGTGAACGATCTGCAATTCCTGGCCATATTGTTCGAGCTTGCCCGACAGCCGCTTCGGCTCGCCGATCGGCAGCAGCTTTTTCACCCAGCCCGACGATCCGCCGAAATAGATCAGGCTGACATGATTGCCGTGCGCATCGGTCGCCTGCACCCGCGTCGGCGCGCGCGGAGAGGATGAGGTGCGATAGTCGCGGGGGGTGAGCGTGATCGCGATCGTGCGTCCGACATCCGCCTGCATCAGTTCGTCGCGCGGCAGCCGGTCGATCCAGCCCGACGGCAAATGGAACAGCAGGTCGATCACCCGCGCGATTCCGAGACGCTCGAGCGGGCGGGCCAGCGCGGGACCGACGCCCTTCAGCGCCTCCACCTCGGCGAACAGCGGATTGAGGATATCGGGTCGCATGACTATGTCCGTCCGACTATTCCGCCCCTGCCCGTCACGCCAGCGAAAGCTGGCATCTTTCCGCGACCGGGCGCATCTGCTGCAAAAGGTGCCAGTCTGCCCTGGCATGACGAAAGTTTTTTGATGGACCACGACATCCGCCTCAAACGTCTTCGTTTCCGTGCCTGGCATCGTGGCACGCGCGAAGCCGATCTGATGATCGGCGGCTTTTTCGACGCGCATGGCGCCGGCTGGACGACGGAGCAGCTCGACTGGTTCGAGGCGCTGCTGGAAGAGCAGGACGTCGATATCATGGGCTGGGCGATCGGATCGATCCCCTGTCCGCCCGAATGGGACGGCGAGATGATGGACACGATGCGCCGCGTCGATTTCGTCACGGTCCTTCATCCGGGGATGTGAGTTTCCCCCTCTCCCGCCGCGAGGCGGGGGAGCCATCGAGTAACCAATGCCCGACCTATCCAAGATATTGAACGCCGCCGCGCCGCTGACCCTGTCCGGCGTGCCGGCAGGCTTCCTGCCGGTATTGCTCGCCGATCTGGCGCGGGCGGCGCCGACCCGTGCGGTGTTCGTCGCCGCCGACGAGGCGCAGATGCGTGCGGTCGCTTCCGCGGCGACCTTCTTTGCGCCGGAGCTGGAAGTGGTGGCGATCCCGGCATGGGATTGCCTGCCCTACGATCGCGCCAGCCCCACGCTGCGCATCATGGCGGAGCGGATCGGCGCGCTGTACCGGCTGCAACAGAAGCCGGGCAGCGCGCAACTGGTGCTGACCACCGTGAACGCCCTGACGCAACGCACGCTGACGCCATTCCGCATCCGTCAGTTGGTGGCGGAACTGAAGCCCGGCGCGCGGCTGGGCATCGAGAAGCTCGGCGCGCTGTTGCAGGCGAACGGCTATGTCCGCACCGACACCGTCCACGACCAAGGCGAATATGCGGTGCGCGGCGGGCTGGTGGACTTGTTCCCTAGCGGCGAGGAACATGCACTGAGGCTCGATTTCTTTGGCGACGAGATCGAGAGCGTCCGCACCTTCGATCCCGGCGATCAGCGCACCACCGGCCGGGTCGAGCGCTTCGTCCTGCTGCCCGCGTCCGAGGCGCTGCTCGACGAGGAGAGCGTCAAGCGCTTCCGCACCCATTATCGCGCGACCTTCGGCGCCACCGCGACCGGCGACCCGCTGTATCAGGCGGTCAGCGACGGGCGCCGGCTGGCGGGGATGGAGCATTGGTTGCCCTTGTTCGAGGACAAGCTGGCGACGCTGTGGGATCACCTTGGCGACGATGCGATCGTGGTCCGCGATTTCGGAACGCCGGCCGCCGCTGAAGCGCGGCTGGAGGCGATCGCCGACTATTACGAGAACCGCAAGCGCGCGGAAGCGGCGGAGCCCGGCAGCTATCGCGCCCTGCCCGCGAAATCATTGTACCTTGAGGATGGCGAATGGGCTGCGCGGATCGCGGACGCCCCGGCGCATATCCTGTCCCCCTTTCATGAGCCCGAATCGGCGACGGTGCTCGACTTCAACGTCGACGGCCCGCGTGACTTCGCTCCCGAACGCGCCAACCAAAGCAATGTCTATGAAGCCGTGGTCGCGCATCTGGGGCGGCTGCGGAAGGATGGCCGCAAGCCGATCCTCGCCAGCTATTCGAACGGCGCGCGTGACCGACTGAAAAGTCTGCTGGAGGATCACGGCCTCGCCGGGGCACGGCTGACCGAGACGTGGCAGGAATCGCTTGGCGCGGCGGAACGCGGAATCGCGCTGACGGTCGTACCGCTCGACCACGGCTTCACCGCCCCCGGGATCGCGGTACTGACCGAACAGGACATGCTGGGCGACCGGCTGATCCGCCGCAACAAGCGCCGCAAGTCCGCCGACGCCTTTCTGGCCGAACTGGCGACGCTGTCTCCCGGTGATCTGGTGGTGCATACCGATCACGGCATCGGGCGCTATGTCGGGTTGACGCAGGTGCCCGTCGCCAAGGCGCCGCATGATTGCGTCGCGCTGGAATATGCGGGCGGCGACAAGCTCTACATTCCGGTCGAGAATCTCGAAGTGCTGTCGCGCTACGGCTCGTCGGAGGAAGGCGCGGCGCTCGACCGGCTGGGCGGCGAGGCCTGGCAACGCCGCAAGAGCCGCATGAAGGAACGCATCCGCGAGATCGCGGGTGAGTTGATCGCGGTGGCGGCCGAACGGGCGTTGCGCCCCGGCGAGGTCGCGGAACCCGATAGCGCCGGCTATCCCGCGTTCGTCGATCGCTTCCCCTATGAGGAAACCGACGATCAGGATCGCGCGATCGACGACGTGCTGTCCGATCTGTCGGCGGGCAAGCCGATGGACCGGCTGATCGTCGGCGATGTCGGTTTCGGCAAGACCGAGGTGGCGCTGCGCGCCGCTTTCGTCGCGGCGATGGCGGGGATGCAGGTGGCGGTGGTCTGCCCGACCACCCTGCTTGCCCGCCAGCACTACCAGAACTTCGTCCAGCGTTTCGAGGGCTTTCCGCTCAATATCGGGCGACTGTCGCGGCTCGTCCCCGCCGCCGAGGCGAAGCGCGTCAAGGACGGCGTCGCCAGCGGCGATATCGATATCGTCGTCGGCACGCACGCGCTGCTGGCGAAGGGGATCAACTTCAAGCGACTCGGCCTCGTCATCGTCGATGAGGAACAGCGCTTCGGCGTCACCCACAAGGAACGGCTGAAGACGCTGCGCGCCGACGTTCATATGTTGACGCTGACCGCGACGCCGATCCCGCGCACCTTGCAGATGGCGATGAGCGGGCTGCGCGAACTGTCGGTGATCCAGACCCCGCCGGTCGATCGCCTCGCGGTGCGCACCTATGTCATGCCATGGGACCCGGTGGTGCTGCGCGAAGCGCTGCTGCGCGAACATTATCGCGGCGGGCAAAGCTTCCTCGTCACCCCGCGCATCGCCGACCTGCCCGACATCGAGGATTATCTCAGTCGTGAAGTGCCCGAGGTGCGATACGTCGTCGCGCACGGTCAGATGAGCGCGACCGAGGTGGAAGAGCGCATGTCCGCTTTCTACGACAAGAAGTTCGAAGTGCTGGTCTCCACCACGATCATCGAAAGCGGGATCGATATCCCGTCCGCCAACACGATGATCATCAACCGCGCCGACCGCTTCGGTCTGGCGCAATTGTATCAGCTGCGCGGGCGCGTCGGGCGATCGAAGACGCGCGCCTATGCCTATATGGTCGCGCCACCCGAGCGGCAGATGACCGACGCTGCGGAAAAGCGGCTGAAGGTGCTGTCCGACCTCGATACGCTCGGCGCGGGGTTCCAGCTGGCCAGCCACGATCTCGACATTCGCGGCGCGGGCAATCTGCTCGGCGATGAACAATCGGGCCATATCAAGGAGGTCGGCTACGAGCTGTACCAATCGATGCTCGAAGAGGCGATCATGGAGGCGAAGGCGGGCGGCATCCGCGAGCGGCAGCGCGATTTCAGTCCGCAGATCAGTGTCGACGCGCCGATCCTGATCCCGGAGGAATATGTCCCCGATCTCGACCTGCGCATGGGCCTGTACCGCCGCCTCAACGAAGTGGACGAACCACACGGGCTGGAGGCGTTCGCCGCCGAGATGATCGACCGCTTCGGCCCGCTTCCGGAGGCGACCGACAATCTGGTCAAGGTGATGGAAATCAAGCTGAACGCGCGCAAGGCCTGTGTCGCGAAGCTCGACGTCGGCCCCAAGGGGGCATTGGTGACGTTCCACGACGATACGCCGCCTAACATCGCCGGGCTGCTCGCCTATGTCGACAAGCTGGGCGGGATCGCGAAGCTGCGGCCCGATTCGAAGCTGGCGCTGACGCGGTCCTGGGGCGACCCCAAGGCGCGGCTGCACGGCGCACTGCAATTGTCGAAGGGGCTGGCGAAGGCGGCGGGATGACGGCGCGCCGCCGGCCGACGGGCTCAGCTACTGTGGTCTGAAATGATCCGCCAGCCGGGCTTGCGCCGCTCGAACAACAGGGTGGTGACGCCGGTTTGCGGCGCCACGCCGCCCGGCGGCGTCAGCGTCCAGCGCGCAACGAACAGCATATGCACCGCGCTCAACCGGCGCCATGCCAGCGGCTGGAAGGACAATCGACCGCGCGTATTGCCGCCCGCCGCGAAGCTTTTGGCGTAACGCGCCGCGATCGCCTCGCGTCCGCCGGCGATCTCCTTCCCGGCGGCGTAGATCGCGTCGTCGGCATAGATCGCCATGAAGCGGGTCAGATCGCCGTCGTTCCAGCCCGTCGCGCTATCCGTCATCGCCGCCGATATCTGCGCCTGTGCATCGCCGGATGCGGTAGCGGCGGGCGCCGCGACCAATGCCATCCCGATCAGCGGCGCGATCAGCATCTCTCGTCTCCCTCCACCAGCGCGATCAACGCTTCATCATCGAGCGGCATCGCGCACAGGAACCCCTGATAGATGGTGCAGCCCCGCGCGGCGAGCAGCGCGCGCTGCGACGCGGTTTCGACCCCCTCCGCAATCGTTGCCAGGCCAAGCCCGGTCGCGATCGTGAAGATGCCGTCGATCACCGTGCGTTCGCGCGCGTCGCCATCGATCGCCTGGGTCAGCGTGCGATCGATCTTGAGATAATCAAGCGGCAGTCGCGAAAGATAGGCGAGACTCGAATATCCCGTGCCGAAATCGTCGAGCGCGACACGGCAACCCGCCGCGCGGAGCGTCGCCAGCGCCGCCGCCGCGCGGGGCAGATCGCCGATCACGCCGCTTTCAGTCACTTCGGCGGTGACGCGCTCGGGCGCCACCGCGGCAGCGGCGACGCGCGCGAGGAACGCTGCCGCGAAATCGTCACGCGCGATATCCGCCGCCGTGACGTTGAGCGCGATCCGCAACCGCCCGAGCGCCGCCGGCCAGCGCGCCGCGCGCACAAGCGCCAGCTGCTGCACATGCTCCGACAAGGCGACGCCCAGCCCGGCGCGCTCCGCCGCCGCGAGCAACGTTTCCGCTCCCAAAGCCCCACGCCGCGGATGGGCCCAGCGGGCGAGCGCCTCGACCCCCTCGACCCGTCCGTCGTCGATCGACACCTGCGGCTGGAACAGCACATCGATCTCACCCCGGTCGATGGCGCGGTGCAGGTCGGCGGCCAGCTCAGCCAGCAACGTGCCGTCGCCTCCCGCCGCGACATGCGTCGTCGCGCCGTCACTGGCCCGAGCGCGCGCCAGTGCCTCGACCGCGCGCTGCACCAGATGATCCTCGGTTTCATCGGCGTTCCGATGCGCGATGCCGATCCGCACACCGACCCGCACCGACTCCCCGCCGATCGAGAAGGGCTCCTCCAGCGTGCGCTCGACCAGCGTCGCCGCCGCCCGCGCCGAATCTCCCGGCAGCAGGACCGAGAAGGTCGCGCCCGCACGGGCGATCCGCGCGCCGGTCGATTGCAGTGCCGCGTCGAGCCGGTCACTCATCATCTGCACCAGCCGATCCCCGGCGGAACGTCCGAAGGCGGCGTTGACGATCTCAAAGCTGGAGGGCGCGGCGACGATCGCGCTCAACGTCCCCTCCGGTGCCGTATCGGGCGTCGACGTAGGTGGGACGGTATCGCGGCGTCGTTCGCGCGGTGGTGGGTCGGGCGGGTCGCGCGTCATGATCGGCGGTGTGGTACGTCGCCGCGCGTCGCTCGGCAATCGGCTCTTGCCCCACCGTGAACAGATGCCTAGCTCTGGCGTTGTGCAGGGGATGACCGAAAACAGGACGGGTTCGCCCTTGATCGACGGCTTCGGCCGAACGATCCGCTATCTCCGGGTATCGGTGACCGACCGATGTGACCTGCGATGTCGCTATTGCATGGCCGAACATATGACGTTCCTGCCGCGCGCGAAGATCGCGACGCTGGAGGAATTGGCGATCATCACCGAGCGGTTCATCGCTCGCGGGGTGCGGAAAGTGCGTTTGTCCGGGGGCGAGCCATTGGTGCGGCGCGACGTGCTGCAACTGACCGAACGGCTCGGCCGACATGTCGGCCACGCGCTCGACGAACTGACGATGACGACGAACGGGACGCGGCTGCGCGATCATGCTGCCGCGCTCGCGGATGCCGGGATCCGTCGCCTGAACGTGAGCCTCGACACGCGCGATCCGGCGCTGTTCCGCCACATCACCCGCCACGGCGACGTGGCACAGGTGCTGGACGGCATCGTCGCCGCGCGGGAAGCGGGGTTGCAGGTGAAGATCAACATGGTCGCGCTCAAGGGCCTGAACGAGGACGAGATCGCGCCGATGCTGGCGTGGTGCGTCGCCGAGGGCCATGATCTGACGCTGATCGAAACGATGCCGCTGGGCGCGATCGACGAGGATCGCACCGATCGGTTCCTGCCCCTGACGCTCGTCAAGGAACGTCTCGAACAGCGGTTCGCGCTGACGCGCGACGCAGCGGGAACGGGCGGGCCGGCGCGTTACTGGCAGGTGAATGGCACGGCCACACGGCTCGGGCTGATTTCGCCGCTGACCGCCAATTTCTGCGATGGCTGCAACCGCGTGCGGCTGACCACGGAAGGGCGGTTATATACGTGCCTCGGCCATGACGATCAGCGCGATCTGCGCGCGGCGCTGCGCGACGGCGGAATCGACGCGCTCGACGCCGCGATCGAGGATGCGCTGCGCACCAAGCCGCGCCGCCACGATTTCCGTATCGAGCGAAACGCCGCGCCGGCGGTGGCGCGGCATATGAGCGTCACCGGCGGATGAGCAAATATCCACGGCGGGCACTTGTGGCTTCGCCGACGCCCCCGGCGCAGGCGGCGCGCGCCGAACTTGCCGATACCTGGGAGTGGTGCTCGCTCGAAGAGGCCGATCTGGTGATCGCGCTAGGCGGCGACGGCTTCATGCTACAGACGCTGCACACGCTGCTTGAGCGGCGCAAGCCGATCGTCCCGGTATTCGGGATGAACCTGGGCACGGTCGGGTTCCTGATGAACGAATGGCGTCGCCATGACCTCGACGGGCGGATCGAGCGGGCCAAAGCGTTTCAGGTGACGCCGTTGATCGCCACCGCGACCGGAGTGGACGGCCGGATGCATACCCTGCCGGCGATCAACGAGGTGTCGCTGCTCCGCGAGACCCGTCAGACCGCGAAGGTGGAGGTGAAGGTCAACGACCGTATCGTGCTCGACGAACTGTCGTGCGACGGAATCCTGGTCGCCACGCCGGCGGGATCGACCGCCTATAATCTGTCAGCGCACGGGCCGATCCTGCCGCTAGGCTCGGCGATGCTGGCGCTGACGCCGATCAGTGCGTTTCGCCCGCGCCGCTGGCGCGGAGCGATCCTGCCGGATCGGGCGCGGGTGTCGTTGCGCGTGCTGGACGCGGGCAAGCGGCCCGTCTCGGCGGTGGCCGATCAGCGGGAGATTCGCGATATCGCCGCTGTCGATATCGCAATGGACCGCGCCCGCGAGCTGACCTTGCTGTTCGATCCGGAGCATGCGCTCGACGATCGAATCACGATGGAACAGTTCATCGCCTGAAAGGCGGTCGTTCCCGCGCCAGCGCCCCGATCACCGTCTATCCCATCCAGCGCGCTGGCCCGGGAACGATGCTGTAGATCATGGAAGCGCGAACCTTCGAAGCGAAGCGACGGCGACGAACCCCGCGTGACTGGTGTCGTCAGGCGGCCTGTACGCCTTCGACGATCACCTGTCCGTCGGCGGTCAACAGCCCCTGGATACGAACCCGCTTTTCGACATGGTCGACGGGCACGCGGCGCAGTTGCAGCGGGTAGCGGCCGCCGCAGTCCCGGCGCAGCACGAAGCCCCCTGCCTCGCGCACCAGCTGCCCGGTTTCATCGATCGCCGTGCCGTCAATCACAATGAAGCACGCCCGTCATCGCGGGGGCGCGGCCTTGTCACGCGCGCGCTGATCCGTCAGCCGCGGCGTCCGTGACCAGCGTTGTACCAGCTGCCAGATCAGCCCGCCGCCGTGGAAATATTCCTGCGCCCAGGCGCGCGACAGGGCCCGACGACGCCGCCGCATCAGCATCACGACCGTCGCCGCGCAGGACAGAGCGAAGGCGACGCATGCCGCCACGATGGCGATGCCGGCGTGCTTGTCGATCCAGGCGGTGACCACGTTCCAATCGGTCATCGGCTACGTCTATCGAGAAGGGGGCGAGGCGCAAAGCCTTCAAAACGAAAGGAGGAACCGCTATCGGGGCGGGGCTTCACGCAGCGGTGGGCCCGGCAGGACTCGAACCCGCAACCTAGCCGTTATGAGCGGCCAGCTCTAACCATTGAGCTACAGGCCCCCCGCTGCGCCGCCGTTCGTAGCGGCAAGCGTCGCGCTCTGGCAAGCCGCAGCGATCACCTCGTCGAGCGTCACCGGCTGATAGCCGGCGTGCCGCAGCGCCCCCAGCACGTGATCCCACCAGCCATTGAAGCGCCGCAGATCGTCATCATCGCGAACATAGGGCGTGTAGCCTGGCACCAGCGACGGCGAATGAAAGCTGAGCTGAAGCAGCGGCATGCCACGCTCCGCGGCACCCCGGATCGCGGCGCGGGCAAGCGGCGCGGGCGTGCCCTCCGGCGTCAGCGGCACGCGCGTCAACACGCCGGTGCGATGCAGCACGCCCGCGGCAGGCGGGATCCGCGCGGCGATCGGATAGAGCCTGCCGCCAGCCGCCCGCGCCGCGCCAGTGAACAGCGTCGTCAACGGCAGTTCAATCATGCTCCCGGGCAACACGAAGGCGTCGCCGTCGACCGCGCCGAAATCGCAACCGCCTGCCTCGCGATAGTCGAAGCGCGCGCGCATCGACGCATCGATCCGGAACCCGCGCTCCGCCAGCAGCGCCATCGTGCGCGGACCGATCCCGTAACGCCCCGCACGATAGACACGCGGCGACTGTCCGAACGCGGCGGTGACGGTGGCGACCAATTGGTCGAGCTTTGCCGCCTCCAGCGCCGGCGGCAGGTTGCCCGCGAAGGACGCGGCCTCCGACGGCACCTCAAGATGCGGGGGGTTGACCCAGGGATGCAATTGCGCGCCCGCTTCACTGCCGTCGCGTAGCAATGGGCGAAGCAGCGCCGCGGCCGTGGGATCGGCGGCGACGGGATGATCGACCAGATAGACGGGCGCGACGCCCCATTCCCGCATCCGGCGATGCCAGTCGGGCAATGCGGCGACCGCCGCGACACTACGCGCCGCACCGGAGAACGGACGTGCCCAATCAAATTCCTCCTCGACATCGACGGTGACGAGGAAGCGCCGGCCGAAATCCGCGGGCCAGCGGACACGCGCGGCGGACGGTGTGGCGAACCGCAGCCGGTGCGCGACGATCGCGTCCGGTCCGTTCACGGCGCGAAGGTCGAGGCCTGCTCCATCTTCTCGTTCAACGCCGCCGGCAAGGAGAGTGTCAAGCGCTCCGCGCCGAAAACGAGCCGCCCGCCAAGCTCCGCAGCGAGGTTGCGGGCCAACCGCAACGCGAAACCGGCGCCGAGCAGCGGCGATCCTTCGTCATCGCTCGCCTCTTCATCGTCGAGCGTCAACAAGGCCGCTTCGTCACGTCCCAGCAGCGCGGCGGGCCGCGCTATCGACAGCGCGAACTGATCCGCCGCCGGCTCGATCGCGACGTCGAGCATTTCGCCCGGCCGTACCGCCGCCAGCAGCGTGGCCGACAGCCGCGCCACCAGCCGCTCCGCCGCGTGCGGATCGACCCGCCACGCTGCCTCGCTTGCCGGCGGCAGCGCCAGACCACCGCCTCGCATGCCCGCCAGCGGCGCCAGATCATGCGCAACCCGCGCCAGCAACGGTGATACCGCGACCGTGTCGGGCCGCAGGTCGAGCGCGTCACCCTCGATCCGCGCGGCAAGGTCGATATCCTCGATCGCGCCGATCAGACCAGTGACGTGCCGCCGGATCGACGCCGCACGGTCACGATAGACCGGCGCGACCGGGCCGAGCAATTCCTGCTCGATCAGTTCGGAGAAGCCCGCGATTGCATTCGTCGGCGTCCGCAATTCATGCACCAACCGCCGCATGCCTTCGGCGCCGGCACCACGCCGCGCGACGGGCGGCGCGGTGCGCACCGCCATCTCCTCCACGCGCGGTCGGCGGGCGCGGCCGCGAAAACCGATGAAGCTGCCCGTCGCGCTATCGAACACCGGGGTGCCGGAGATCCGCCAGTCGCCGCCGACCATGGACTCACCCGGCACGATCAACCGGGCATCCGCGAAGGTCGCGCGCTTGCGGAATGCCCCCGCCGCCACACCGTCGACGTGCAATGCCACCCCGCCGCTCGCTTCGTGGCTCAGCGACAGGCCGATGATCGCGCCACGCGGCGCGGTATCGACCCAGCGGATCGTGCCCGCCATATCGGTTTCGAAGCGAAAGGCGTGGACGGGCGCCGGGTCCTCGACACGCGCACCGTTACTGGCACGCTCGCGCTGAAAAGCCTCGATCCGATGCACCAGATCGGCGATCTCGAACCGTTCGCTGCCGTCGTCGTTCGATGCCGCGGCGGCGGGCGCCCGAACGACCGGCCGCTCCGCGACGGTGATAACGGGATCCGATTCCGCCGCGACGAACGCCTGCGGCGGTGCGACCTGATCGGGCGTATCGTGCGACAGGGCGAAATCGGCGCTGCCGAACGTCTCCAGCGCGCGACTCACCGTCGGCGGCAGATCGCGCCGCTGGCGTAGCACGCTGCGCCCATGCGGGGTCAGCCGTGGCAGCAGCGCTTCCCAATCTTCCGGATCGAGTCGCGCGGCGCGCAGCATCGCCGACGCCACGTCTGGCGCATCGGACGCGAACAGCGCCACCAGCTCAAGAGGGGGATCGGCGAGCGCAAGGCCCCGCGCGGTCCCCGCGCGCATCTCGACCGGCACGGCCTTCGCCAACGAGCGGACGCGGTCGAGCAGGGCCGGATCGGCCGGCGCGCGGCCGCGGCCGATCAGGTCGACCAGCTGACGAAAGGCCGCCCGCGCGCCGAACGTCGTCGTGACGTCGGCGGCCAACACGGTCTTCAGGCTGTCGTCGAACCGCACGAAATGACTTCCCTTTGCTAAGGCGGCGCACGGCGAGCCGCGCTGCTACGGGTGTCATACGCACGAGCCGGGAAAAGTACGACAAGCAGTTAACGGGTATTAACGACCTCATGTCACAGCTTGGCACAATTGCGTTTCAGCGCAATTTTCTTGTAGTGGCGTGATATAAAGCTATTGCGAAAATGCGTGACGACTAAAGAGTGAGGCGTGATGACATTGGACCGGATCGACCGGGAAATCCTGTCGCTGTTGCAGCAGGACGGTCGTATGACGAACGTCGAGCTGGCGGACCGCGTCGGCCTTACCGCCCCGCCCTGCCTGCGTCGCGTCCGCGCGCTGGAGCAGGCCGGCGTCATTCGCGGCTATCACGCACAATGCGATGCAGCGCAACTGGGATTTCCGATTACCGTCTTTGCGATGGTGAGCCTGCGCAGCCAGGCGGAGCATGACCTGGAAGCCTTCGAACAGCATGTCGCCGCGATACCCGAAGTGCGGGAATGCCATATGCTGAATGGCGAGATCGACTTCGTGCTGAAGATCGTCGCCGCCGACCTGGAAAGTTTTCAGCGAATCCTGACCACCAAGCTGACCCCGGCACCGAACGTCGCAAGCGTGAAATCGTCCTTCACGGTGCGAACGTCGAAGGCACAGCCGGGCGTGCCGATCGTCTGAACCCTTCGCAAATCCAACGAAAAAGGGCGGCCCCGTGGGACCGCCCTTTCGTGTTGCCATGCCTGGCGTCGCGTTATGCGACCGGCGGGTGATCGAGGAAATCGATCCACCACGCGGCGATATCCGCGCGCGGCTGCCCCTTGACCTGCTGGAACGCGGTACGCGCGCCTTCCTTGTCGCCTGAACGGGCCAGCGCGATCCCGAGGCGGGTGTTGACCGCATCGGCGTCGACACCGCCCTTTTGCAGCGCGACACGATACAGATCGATCGCCTTCGCATATTGATCGGAGCCGAGATACGCATCGCCGGTGCTCGCCGCCAGCTTGCCGTTCGCCGCGGCCTTGGAGCGGGTTTCCAGCGTCGCTAGCGATCCCTCGTTATTGATCGAGGTGTTGGCGGCGGTCAGCAGGCCTGTCGCATTGGCGCTGCCCGCGGGGATCTTGCCCGCCGCCTTGCCCTCGTTGACGAGCGTCTTGGTCTCCCACGGCAGGCCCATGTCGAAGGCCCATTGCGCGTAGATTTCGTAATCATACTGGTCGGCCAGCGCCTTGCCGGTGCGCAGCAGTCGATACATGTCGACCTTCTGCGCCTTGTCGAGCGTAGCCACCGACTGCGGCTGGATGCCCCAGAACACGACCATGTCGCGCCAGTTCTTCATCGTCGGATAAGCGGCGAGGTAGCGGCGGATCCACGCCACCGTTTCGGCGCCCATCTTCTTCTGGTTGGTCTTGGCGATCGCGTAGCGATAGATGTCCTCGCTAGGCTTCTGGCCGGCGGCGGTCTGCGCATCGACCATCTTGGCCAGCTCGGCCGAACCGCCCGCAACGTCGCCGCCGTCCATCTTCAGCTTGACGATCTGCAGCGGCAGATTGGGATCGTTATAGCCCAGCGAGCGCGCCTGCTCGAAATAGGTCGCCGCGCCGGCATTGTCCTTCTTGTTCGCCGCGATCACGCCACGCTGATAGACGTAACGCGCCTTGTCGGCCTGCGGCGTCTTCGGGTTCGCGATCAGCGCGTCGAGCGGCGCGACCAGCGAATCGGACGAACCACCGCTATCGAGGCGGATCGCCTCCAGGTTAAGGCGCAGCGCGGCGGCGATATAGCGCTCGTCATCGGTCTTGGCGGCGGCTTCGACCGCGGCGACCAGCGGCGTCGCGGTGGCGACATCCTTCGCCTGCAGCGCGGTCTGCGCCTGCGCGGCGGGACCACGCACCTCGTTGCTGAGCTTCAGCGCCGGGCCGGCCTGCGCCTTCTCATCCTTCTTCGCGGCGGCGGCGGGCTGCGCGATCATCGCACCGGCGCTGCCGGCCAGCAGCACGGCCATCAGGGCATGGGAAAAGCTCTTCATCGACACGTCTCTCCAGAAAAATCGTCAGGCGTAACGCTTGGGCGTTGCTCTAGTGCCGCGCGACCAGCGGTTCAAGGAAGCTGGCGGAACGAATGACGTCGCCGGCCTGAATGTCGTTTGAACGCGCGGATTGAACCCGCCCCGCCGCAACGATACGGGGCGCGCATGATCGCCGTACTTTCGCCCGCGAAGACGCTGGACCTCACCACGCCACCGCCCCATCCGCCCACACCCGCACGCTTCGCCGACGAGGCCGCGACGCTGGCCAAGGCGGCCTCACACCTGACGCAGAAGCGCCTGTCGGAACTGATGAAGATCTCCCCCGCGCTGGCGAAACTGAACGCCGATCGCTTCCGCGATTTCGCCACGGCGGCGGAACGCCCGGCGCTCTACACGTTCGACGGCGACGTCTATACCGGGCTGGACGCGGCCACGCTGGACGACGCGGCGGTTCGGTTCGCGCAGGATCACCTGCGGCTGTTATCGGGGCTGTACGGGCTGCTGCGCCCGCTCGATGGCATGCGCCCCTATCGCCTGGAGATGGGCACACGCTGGGCGCCGCGCCGCACGCGGCTGACCGACTGGTGGGGGGACCGGATCGCCGACGCGCTGGCGGAGGATCTTGCGAAGGAAGGCTCCGGCACCGTGCTGAACCTCGCCAGCCAGGAATATTGGGACGCGGTCGAGGGGCGGCTGCCCGCGTCGGTGCGCGTCGTGGCGGTCGATTTCCGTGAGGCCGACGGGCGCTTCATCAGCTTTCACGCCAAGAAGGCGCGCGGCATGATGGCACGCTGGCTGGTGGAGCATCATGTGGCCGCCACCGATGACATGCGTGCGTTCGACAGCGACGGCTATGGCTTCGACGCCGATGCCAGCGGGGACGATCGCTGGACCTTCCGGAGGGCGGCATGACGCGCGCTGCGGTGATTGGCGCTTCCGGCGGGATCGGCAAGGCGCTGGCCGACGCGCTGGAGGAGGAAGGCACCGAGGTGCTTCGCCTGTCGCGCCCCGAACTGGACGTGACCGAGGAGGCGACCATTGCCGCCGCCGCCACGCGCGCGGGCTCGCCGGAGCTGGTCATCGTCGCCACCGGCGTGCTGCATGAGGGCGAATATGGGCCGGAAAAGTCGCTGCGCGAGCTGGATGCGGCGTGGCTGGCGCGCAATTACGCGATCAATGCGATCGGCCCCGCGCTGGTCGCCAAGCACTTCCTGCCGATCATGCCGCGTACCGGACGGTCGGTGTTCGCGGTGCTGTCGGCGCGGGTCGGCAGCATCGGCGACAACCGGCTCGGGGGCTGGTACGGCTATCGCGCGTCGAAGGCCGCGCTCAATCAGCTGATCAGGACGCTGGCGATCGAGGACAAGCGCCGCAACGACCGTGGGCTCGTCGTCGCATTGCACCCCGGCACCGTGGCAACGCGGCTGTCCGCGCCGTTTCGTCAGTCAGGTCGCGACCTGTTCCAGCCCGATCGCGCCGCGGTACAATTGCTCGACGTGCTCGACGGATTGAAGCCGACCGACAGCGGCCGGCATTTCGCCTGGGACGGCGCGGAGGTGCCCGCGTAACATCCCCCCTCTCCCCCACGGCCCGATCCGGGGCGCGCCAAGCGGCATGCGCCGGCGCCCCGCCCTCGCGCACGCCTGCGCGCGGGGGTAGTAAGCGGCGTGTCGAGCCGCTAGTGCATGGTCAACCACACACATGAAAGCGAAGCGTTGAGCGACGAAACCGCCCTGGCGGACCCTTCCGATATCGCCCCGATCTCCATCGTCGAGGAGATGAAGACCAGCTACCTCGATTACGCGATGAGCGTGATCGTGGCGCGCGCCCTCCCCGATGTGCGCGACGGCCTGAAGCCGGTGCACCGGCGCATCCTGTTCTCCGCGAACGAGAGCGGCTTCCTTTACAACCGGCCCTATCGCAAGTCCGCACGCATCGTCGGTGACGTGATCGGTAAATATCACCCCCACGGCGATACCGCGATCTACGACGCGCTGGCGCGTATGACGCAGGACTGGTCGATGCGGGTGCCGCTGATCGACGGCCAGGGCAATTTCGGCTCGATGGACCCCGACCCGCCCGCCGCGATGCGCTATACCGAGGCGCGGCTGGCCAAGGCGGCGAATTTCCTGCTGGAGGATCTCGACAAGGATACGGTCGATTTCCAGCCGAATTACGACGGATCCGAGCGCGAGCCGCAGGTGCTGCCGGCCCGTTTCCCGAACCTGCTGGTCAATGGCGCGGGCGGCATCGCGGTCGGCATGGCCACCAACATCCCGCCGCACAATCTGGGCGAGGTGATCGATGCCTGTCTCGCCTATCTCGACAATGGCGCGATCACCACCGAAGAACTGATGGAGATCGTGCCCGGGCCGGATTTCCCGACCGGCGCGATCATCCTCGGCCGCGCGGGGGCGCGCTCGGCCTATGAGACCGGGCGTGGTTCGATCATCGTGCGCTCGCGTCACAAGGTCGAAACCGGGCGCGGCGACCGCACCTCGATCGTGCTGACGGAAATTCCGTTCCAGCAGGGCAAGAACGCGCTGGTGGAAAAGATCGCCGAGGCGGCGAAGGACAAGCGGATCGAGGGCGTCAGCGACATCCGCGACGAATCGAACCGCGAAGGCGTGCGCATCGTCATCGAGCTGAAGCGCGACGCGACGCCGGAGGTGGTGCTGAACCAATTGTGGCGGCACACGCCGGCGCAGGGCAGCTTCCCCGCCAATATGCTGGCGATCCGTGGCGGCCGCCCGGAGTTGCTGAACCTGCGCGACATCATCAGCGCGTTCGTCACCTTCCGCGAGCAGGTGATCACGCGGCGATCGAAGTTCGAGCTGAACAAGGCGCGCGAACGCGCCCATATTCTGCTCGGCCTCGTCATCGCGGTGACGAACCTCGACGAGGTGGTCCGCATCATCCGCGGGTCCGCCAGCCCGGCGGAGGCGCGCGCGAAGCTGCTGGCGCGCGAATGGCCGGTCGCTGAAATCGCACCCTACCTCCGGCTGGTCGAGGCGCTGGAGACCGATCACGCCGGCGACACCTATCGCCTGAGCGAGACGCAGGTGCGCGCGATCCTCGACCTGCGGCTTCACCGCCTTACGGCGCTGGGCCGCGACGAGATCGGCGACGAGCTGAAGACGCTGGCGGATTCGATCGCCGAACTGCTCGCGATCCTGTCCGACCGCGTGAAACTGTATGCGGAAATGCGCCAGGAGTTTCGCGACGCGCGCGAGCAATTCGCTACCCCGCGCCGCACCGAGATCGCCGCTGCCGCCGACGGTATCGACGACGAGGACCTGATCGAACGCGAGGAGATGGTCGTTACCGTCACCATGGCCGGCTATATCAAGCGGACACCGCTCGACGCCTTCCGCGCACAGGCGCGCGGCGGCAAGGGGCGCAGCGCGATGGCGACCAAGGATGAGGATGTCGTCACCAAGCTGTTCGTCACCTCGACGCATACGCCGGTGCTGTTCTTCTCCACGCTGGGCCGCGTCTATCGCATGAAGGTGTGGCGCCTGCCCGAGGGCGGCCCGGCGACGCGCGGGCGCCCGATGATCAATCTGTTGCCGCTCGAACAGGGCGAGACGATCTCCACCGTCCTGCCGCTGCCCGAGGACGAAACGGAATGGGGCAAGCTGCACGTGATGTTCGCCACCGCGCGGGGATCGGTGCGGCGCAACAGCATGGATGCGTTCACCAACGTGCCGTCGAACGGCAAGATCGCGATGAAGTTCGAGGGCGATGACGCGGATGACCGGCTGATCGGGGTCGCGCTGCTGGACGAGGGCGATGACGTGCTGCTCGCGACGCGTAGCGGCAAGGCGATCCGCTTCGCCGGGGACGAGGTCCGCGAGTTTCAAAGTCGCAACTCGACCGGCGTGCGCGGTATCGCCTTGAAGGGCGACGACGAAGTGATCTCGCTGTCGGTGCTGCACCGCGCCGGCATCACCGATCAGGAGGAGCGCGACGATTACCTGCGCCACGCGCCGTGGAAGGCGGAGGATATCGATCGCTCGCCGCGCATCATGGATCAGCTTCGTTTCGAGGAGTTGCGCGCCCGCGAGCAATTCGTGCTGACCGTCTGCGCCAACGGCTATGGCAAATTGTCGTCGGCCTATGAATATCGCCGCACCGGGCGCGGCGGACAGGGCATCACCAATATCGACAATATCGCGCGCAACGGCCCCGTCGTCGCCAGCTTCCCCGCCAGCAAGGCGGAGCAATTGATGCTGGTGACCGATCAGGCGAAGATGATCCGCATGCCGCTCGCGTCGCTGCGCGTGATCGGGCGCGGCTCGGCGGGGGTGCGGCTGTTCAACGTCGCGCAGGACGAACATGTCGTGTCGGCCGCGCGCATCGATGAGGAGCCCGAGGCCGAAGACGCCGCCGAGGCGATGATCGCCGAGGAACTTGCCGCCGGCGTGGCGCTTGATCCCGATACCGGCGCGACGATCGGCGACGACGCCGCCGCCGGACCGGAGGATGGCGAATGACCGAGAAGCCGCTGACCGCCTATAAGGTGCTGACCGGGGGGCAATTCGCCGCGCTGGAACGGGACGGTCGGTTCGACGGGGCGCCGGTGGATCTGGCGGATGGCTATATCCATCTGTCGACCGCCGCGCAGTTGACCGAGACGGTCGACAAGCATTTTGCGGGGCAGGACGATCTTCATGTCGTGGCGGTCGACCTCGCCGCGCACGGCGACGCGGTGAGATGGGAGGAATCGCGCGGCGGCCAGTCGTTCCCCCATCTCTACGCGCCGATGCTGCTGGAAACCGCGGTGGCGTTCGGCCCCCTCCGGCGCGATGCCGATGGCACGGTGAAGCTCCCGGTATCGGGCTGACCGCGTCTAGAAGAGGCGGTCGCGCACCTCAGGCATACAGATCCACCACCGCGCGCCCCTCCCCCACCGCGCGCAGCAGCAACGTGCGATGGCAGTGGCAGGGATCACGCTCGAAACACAGCAGCGCGCTCGGCATCTCCTCCGCCAGCGACAGCATCCGGGCCGCCTGCGCCTGTGCCTCGGGCAACGCAAGTTGCGCGTCATAGACCTCGGTCAGGGTCGCAACGTCACCCTTCTTGGCCGCATCCCGGCCGCGCTTGGGCGTGCCCAGCGCCTTCAGATGGACGTAATCGATCCCCGCCTCGCGCAACGACGCCGCCAGCGAGGATTTGGAGAAGCCCGGCCGCCGCGACAGCGGCAGCGCGCGGACGTCGATCACGCGACGCACCCCCGCCTTGGTCAGTGCGGCGAGAAACTCCGCCATCGTCGTGGCTTCGTAACCGATGGTATAGATCGTCATTACGCCAAGGTGCGACCGCCCCTGCCGCATGACAACCCTGACAACGGCGCCGGTAGCCGCTATCGCGCAGCGCATGGTTTATGACATTCATGTGATCGGCGGCGGTTTGGCCGGGTCCGAGGCGGCGTGGCAGCTGGCCGAGGCGGGCCTGCGCGTCCGCCTGTCCGAGATGCGCGGCAGCGGAGACAACACCCCCGCGCATCATACCGACCATCTCGCTGAGCTGGTCTGCTCCAACAGCTTCCGCTCCGACGATGCGGAGAATAACGCGGTCGGGCTGCTGCATCAGGAAATGCGCGCGCTGGGTTCGCTGATCCTGCGCGAGGGGGACCGTCACCGCGTCCCCGCCGGTTCCGCGCTGGCGGTCGATCGCGAGGGCTTCTCCGCTGGCGTCGACGCGGCGATCACGACGCATCCGAACATCTCGGTGGTGCGCGAACGCATCGATTCGCTGCCCGATACACCCGCGATCATCGCCACGGGGCCGCTGACCGCGCCGTCACTATCGGAGAGTATCGCGCAGGAAACGGGCAAGGACGCCCTCGCCTTCTTCGACGCGATCGCGCCGATCGTGCATCGCGACACGATCGACATGGATATCGCGTGGTTCCAGTCACGCTGGAACAAGGGGACATCGAGCCGTCCGACCACCGGGCAGGCCGAAGACAACCAGGCGCTGTCCTCACCCGAGATGGGAACGGATTATATCAACTGCCCGCTCGACAAGGAGCAATATCACGCCTTCGTCGCCGGGCTGGTCGCCGGTGAGAAGACGGAATTTCGCGAGTGGGAGAATGTCCCCTATTTCGAAGGCTGTATGCCGATCGAGGTGATGGCGGAGCGTGGTCCCGAGACGCTGCGTTTCGGCCCGATGAAAGGCGTCGGGCTCGACGATCCGCGCACCGGTCGCTGGCCCTATGCCGCGGTGCAGCTCCGGCAGGACAACGCCCATGGCACGTTGTGGAACATCGTCGGCTTTCAGACCAAGCTGAAGCATGCCGAGCAGGTACGCCTGTTCCGCACCATCCCCGGGCTGGAAAAGGCCGAATTCGCGCGGCTGGGCGGATTGCATCGCAACACCTTCCTGCGCTCGCCGGAGTTGCTGGACCCGACGCTCCGGCTCCGTTCGCGGCCGAATATCCGGTTCGCCGGCCAGATCACCGGCTGCGAGGGCTATATCGAAAGCGCCGCGATCGGATTGATCGCGGGGCGTTTCGCCGCGGCCGAATGGCGCGGCGAGGCGCTGGCGCCGCCGCCGGTGGAAACCGCGCTGGGCGCGCTGCTGACGCATATCACCGGCGCGGCCGAGGCGGCCACCTATCAGCCGATGAACGTCAACTTCGGCTTGTTCCCGCCGATCCCCGGCCGGACGAAGAAGCCCGATCGCAAGAAGATGTATACCGATCGCGCCCGTGCCGCGCTGTCGACATGGCTGGCGACGGGATAGGACGCCTCTCCACCCCATCTCCACGCAAACGCGAGTGCGAAGCGACTGACGAAGGGTCGACTCGCCGCCGTCGGTGGCTACAGTTGCGCCATGGCGATCGGACTGGACAATGAAGGCTTCTCGGACGCGCTGGTGATCCTGGGCGCGGCGGGGCTGGTGATCCCCGCTTTCGCCCGTTTCCGGATCAGCCCGGTGATCGGTTTCATCCTGGTCGGCGCGCTCGTCGGCCCTGCCGGCCTGGGATCGCTCGTCCCCCAGGCACCCTGGCTCTATTACGTCACCATCTCCGACCCCGAGGCGATCGCCCCCTTCGCCGAATTCGGCATCGTCATGCTGCTGTTCTCGATCGGACTGGAACTGTCGTTCAAGCGACTGTGGTCGCTGCGGCGACTGGTATTCGGCACCGGCGCGGCGGAATTGCTCGGATCGGCGCTGCTGATCGGTATCGCACTCCACTGGCTCGGGCAGAGTTGGAGCGGATCGGCGGGGTTGGGGCTGGCGCTGGCATTGTCCTCCACCGCGCTGGTGCTGCCGCTCGTCGGCACCGCCAGCCCGGTGGGGCGAGGCGCTTTCGCGATGCTGCTGTTCGAGGATCTTGCGCTCGTCCCGATCATCTTCGCGCTGGGTGCGATGGCGCCGACCGCGTCGGGCGACGGGTGGGTCGGGATCGCGGGAGTCGCGCTGCGCGGCGCGCTGACCGTGCTGGCGATGTATGTCGGCGGGCGGCTGGTGCTGCCACGTCTGTTCGCCCAGGCGGCCCGAACCAAGAGCCCGGAACTGTTCCTCGCCGCGTCACTGCTGGTCGTCATCGTCGCCAGCGTCGCCACCACAGCGGCGGGGCTGTCGCCGATCGTCGGCGCGCTGCTCGCCGGGTTGCTGATCGCGGAGACCGAGTATCACAGCGAGGTCGAGGTGATGACCGCGCCCTTCAAGGGCCTCGCACTGGGCGTGTTCCTGATCACCGTCGGGATGAGTGTCGATCTCGCCTCGATCCTTGCCAATTGGCCGTCGCTGCTCGCGGCGGTGCTGGGGGTGGTCGCGGTGAAGGCGATCGTCACCTATCTGCTGCTGCGCGTCGCGCACGCCCGCCCCGGTGTCGCGGCGGAGACCGGGTTGCTGATGGGCAGTCCGTCGGAAACGACGCTGATCGTGCTCGCCACCGCGGCACAGGCGCAACTGATCCAGCCGACGACCACCGCCTTCTGGCAGACCGTCACCGCGATCGGGCTGACGATCACGCCGCTGCTGGCGAAGCTGGGAAGCGCCGCCTCTCGCCGGATCGAGCGACGGGCGCCCGTGCCCGACGCCCCCGACCCCGCCGAGGGCAGACGCGCGATCGTGTTCGGCTTCGGCCGCGTCGGGCGGTTGGTGGCGGATATGCTGGCGCGTCACCAGCAACCCTATGTCGCGGTCGAGGCGGATATCGACGCGGTTGCCGTCGCGCGCGCCGCCGGCCATCCGGTGATCTTCGGTGATGTCGCACGCGCCGAACTGATCGACCGGCTGGACCTGGCGCAGGCCAGCGCACTGATCCTGACGATGGACGATCCGGTTCTGACTGTCCGGCTGGCGAAGCGGCTGCGTGCCGCCTTTCCCGATCTGCCGATCATCGCGCGCGCACGCGACGCGGTGCATGCCGCCGAACTCTACAAGGCCGGCGTCACCGATGCGGTGCCCGAAACGCTCGAAAGCTCCCTGCAACTCTCCGAGGCGGTGCTGGTCGATCTGGGGGTGGCGATGGGGCCGGTGATCGCCTCTATCCACGATAAGCGCGACGAGCTGCGCGAAACGATCCGACGGGAGGCGATGCTCAACCGCGAACCACGCATCCGCCGTATCCGACGCCAGGACGAAGTCGCTGGCTGACCGTCGCGATTTTGCCCCATATCCGTCGTAGCGCCGGAGACATGAACCACACCGACCCGCTTCGTGTCGCCTTCTTCAGCGGCAATTACAATTACGTCCGCGACGGCGCCAATCAGGCGCAGAACCTGCTGGTCGGCCATCTGCTCGATCGCGGCGTGACGGTACGGGTCTATTCGCCGACCACCGCCACTCCGGCGTTCGAGGCGCGCGGCACGGTGGTGGACGTGCCTGCGATCCCGTTCCCGGGGCGTGGCGAATATCATCTGGGGCGCGGATTGCCGCGCAGGCCGCGTCGCGATCTGGCCGCATTCGCGCCCGACGTCGTTCACGTCTCCGCGCCGGAGTTCCTCGGCCACGCGGCGGTCACCTGGGCGCGACGGCACAAGGTGCCGGTGGTGGCGACGGTGCATACCCGCTTCGAAACCTATTTCGAATATTACGGGCTGGCGATGGTGCAACCCGCGATCAAGGCGATCCTGCGGCGCTTCTACAATCGCGCCGATCGCGTGCTGGTGCCGACGCCGTCGATGGCCGAGGTGATCCGGGGTTTGGGCGTGAAGACGCCGATTTCCTTATGGGGACGCGGCGTCAATCACCGGCGTTTTCATCCCGGCGCGCGAAGCCTTGAATGGCGGCGCTCGCTGGGCATTGCCGATGACGAGGTCGCGATCGGCTTCCTTGGCCGGCTGGTGCTGGAGAAAGGGCTTGGCGTCTTCGCCGACGTGCTGGGCGAGTTACAGCGGCGCGGCGTGCGCCACCGCGCGCTGATCGTCGGGAAAGGCCCCGCGCAGGAATGGTTCGCGGAGCGTGTGCCGAATGCCGCTTTCGCCGGGTTCCAGACCGGCGACGAGCTGGGCCGCGCGGTCGCCTCGATGGACATGCTGTTCAACCCGAGCGTCACCGAAACCTGGGGCCAGGTGACATCGGAGGCGATGGCGGCGGGCGTACCGGTCGTCGCCGCGCGCGCGACCGGCGCGGTCGATCTGCTGGAAGAAGGCCGCACCGGCTTCCTGATCCCCCCACAGAGCGTTCCCGAATATGCCGCCGCCATCGCGCGACTGATCGACGATCCCGCGCTGCGCCTGCGGATGGGCCAGGCCGCGCACGAGCACGCACAGGCATTCCGCTGGGACAGCGCGAACGAGGCGGTATTGACGACGTATCGTGAGGTGCTGGCGGCACGGCGGGGCTAGGGCGAAAGGTCGTTTCGCCAGCCTGACGCCGAGCGGGACCGGCGGCGGTTCACATGGAACCCCCGCTCCGCCCGACATCACGCCCCCGCCTGCTCCTGCCAGTCGAACGTCAACGGTGCTTCGCGAAAGGCGAAACGGTCCAGGTGGCTGGCAACCACCTCCCGCATCCGCCCCATATCCTCGCTCTCCGGCACGACCAGCATCACATCCAGCGTCGCGCTGTCGGCACGCATCGTCAGTACCGATCCGTTGGGAAAGGCGATGCGCCCCTCCTCCGGCGAAAAGCTGACCTCCATCTTGTGGCTCCAGTGCTTGGCGAGTTGCTGGAGGTAGCGGCTGGCCGAAAGCGTCGGCACGCGGGCGATCGAGGTGCTCACTTCATCCGCTCCACCTTTTGCGCGACTTCGTCGATCAGCGCGGCGATATCGTGCAGCAGATCGTCGGAAACACCGCCGCGCGCCATCCGGTTCTGCACCGCGTGTCGCAGATTGCCCATCGAACGCCGCAGCGGCCCCGCATCGTGGCGCGCGCGATGCGCCCCCAGCCCCTCCAGCCGCGCGATCAGCGTCGCGACCAATTCGGCCTGCTCGGCCAGATGCGTGCGCCCGTCCTCGGTTGCCGCGAAGCGCTTGCGCGCGCCGTCGCTGGCCTGTTCCTCGATCAGGCCCATTTCGGCCAGCATCGCCAGTGCGGGATAGACCACGCCCGGGCTGGGGGCGTAGCTGCCGGCGGTCAGATCCTCGATCGCCTTGATCAGTTCATAGCCGTGGCGCGGCTCGTCCGCGATCAGTTGTAGCAGCACGAGCCGTAGCTCGCTGCCATCGAACATCCGCCGGCTGCGACCGCCGCCGCGGCGGGCCTCGCCGTCGCTCAACCGCTCGATCCAATGGAAGAAGCGCTCGACGTCCATTTCCGGGCCGTGACGCTTGCCGCCATAGCCACCGAAGTGGCGCCCGTGGCCGTGCCGACCGCTCTCACCGTGTGAAAATCGAAACATCACACTCTCTTTTTCCTGTCTCATGATGCGCTCTAGATATATCTTAGCGCCGATGAGTCAAGATATATCTAGAGCAGTCTAGATAATTTTCCCGGTGATGACATGACGGGTGCGCAGGGGGCCTTTATGGTGGCTGCATGGCCGATCTGTTCGCCGGGTTCGAACCCGCAGCCCCCGCATCCCCGCCCGCCGACGCGCCGCTCGCGGATCGCTTGCGCCCGACGACCCTTGCCGACGTCGTCGGTCAGGAACATGTCACCGGGCCGGACGGTGCGATCGGGCGGATGGTCGCGGTGGGGCGGCTGTCGTCGATGATCCTCTGGGGCCCGCCGGGCACCGGCAAGACCACTATCGCGCGGCTGTTGGCGGCGGCGGTCGGGTTGCGCTTCGCGCCGATCTCGGCGGTCTTCTCGGGCGTCGCCGACCTGAAGAAAGTGTTCGCCGAGGCGCGTGATCACGCGCGGCTGGGGCAACGCACGCTATTGTTCGTCGACGAAATCCATCGCTTCAATCGCGCGCAGCAGGACGGTTTCCTGCCCTATGTCGAGGATGGCACCGTCACCCTGGTAGGCGCCACCACCGAAAATCCGTCGTTCGAACTGAACGCCGCGCTGCTCAGCCGTGCACAGGTGCTGATCCTCCATCGGCTCGATCGGGTCGCGCTGGAAAAGTTGATCGCCCGCGCCGAGCGGGAGCTGGACCGGCCCTTGCCGTTGACCGATGCGGCGCGTGACGCGCTGGTCGCTTTTGCCGATGGCGACGGGCGCTTCCTGCTCAATCAGGTCGAAACGCTCTATCCCGTCGATCTGCCCGAACCGCTCGACCCCTCTGGCCTGTCGTCGTTCCTGCAGCGCCGCGTCGCGGTCTATGACAAGGATCGCGAGGGGCATTACAATCTGATCAGCGCGCTGCACAAATCGATCCGCGGGTCCGACCCGCAGGCGGCGCTCTATTATCTCGCCCGGATGCTGACCGCCGGAGAGGAGCCGCTATACGTGCTCCGCCGCCTGACGCGCGCGGCGGTGGAGGATATCGGCCTCGCCGATCCGCAGGCGCTGGTCCAGTGCGTCGCCGCGAAGGACACTTACGACTTCCTGGGTTCGCCCGAAGGAGAATTGGCGATCGTCCAGGCGTGTCTGTATCTGGCGACCGCGCCCAAATCGAACGCCGCGTATATGGCGCAGAAGAAGGCATGGCGCAGCGCGCGGGAGACGGGGTCGCTGATGCCGCCCGCCAACATCCTCAACGCGCCGACCAAATTGATGAAGCAGATCGGCTATGGCGCCGATTATCAATATGACCATGACGCGCGGGACGGCTTTTCCGACGCAAATTACTGGCCTGACGACCTGCCGCCACAGCGCTTCTACGCCCCGACCGATCGTGGATATGAGAAGCGCGTTGCCGAACGGCTCGCATGGTGGGATGAACGCCGCCATGCCTCACCGACCGACGACTGACCGCCTCCACCTGTTCCTGTCACTGTTGCTACTGACGATACCCGCGACGGCCGTCGCGCAGTCACCCGAATCGGTGCGGCAGACCGATCGCGGCACCTATGCCCGCGCCATCGCGGCGGGGTATAAGGCGGTGTTCATGTGCGACGGGGTCTTCGTCGCGGGGCGTAGCGAGCGGCAGATCGACACGCTGGAATTGCAAGGCATCTACCCGGAATATGAGAAGATCGTGCCGCTGCTGCCGGTGCGGTTCGATCGTCGCACCGCCAGCGTGACCGTGCCGTTTGACGCCGAACTGCCGCCGCGCCGGGCCACGTGGCGGCGCGGGGCTGGCTGCACGCTGGCGCCGATCGGCGACAATAGTATGCCGGCCGTCACGCACGCCGCGCCCCCGGCTCCGCTGGGTGGCGATCCGAGACCCTGGCCGATGGGGGATGCCGGTATCGCCCCCCGCCCCGACGAAGCGGTCGCCCGTATCGTCGATCGCGCGTTCGGCGCCGAATATGGGCGCGGCAGCGAGACCGTCGGTGTGGTCGTCGTGAAGGACGGACGGATCGTTGCCGAACGATATCGCGAGGGGTTCGGCCCCTATACCGCGAACCGTACCTGGTCGGTCGCGAAAAGCATCGCGGGAACGCTGGTCGGCCTCTCGGGCGTCGATCCGCGCCGCCCGGTGGATATCCCGGAATGGCGCAGCCCCTATGGCGCGGACCCGCGCGCGCGGATCACGCTGGATCAATTGCTGCGGATGGCGTCGGGGCTGCATAGCGACACGGCGGGCAATCGTACCGACGCGATCTACTTCGGTGGCACGACCGTGACCGAGCAAGCGACGTCATGGCCGCTCTCATCGCGCCCGGGCGAACGCTTCCGCTACGCCAACAACGATATCATGCTGGCGATCCGCTCGCTCCGCGCGTCGCTGGGCGAAGCACGCTACCGTGCGCTGCCCGAGCGGCTGTTCGCGACGCTGGGAATGCGTCACACCGTCGCCGGCACCGACTGGCAGGGGAATTATATCCTGTCGAGCGACGTCTACACCACGGCGCGGGATCTCGCCCGGCTGGGACAATTCTGGCTGCAGGACGGCGTCTGGCAGGGGCGCCGCGTGCTGCCTGCCGGCTGGATCCGGTACATGACCACCCCGGCCGGGCCGCAACCCGATCGCAGCGAAGGCTATGGCGCATCGATCTGGCTGTTCGGCGCGCGTCAGGGCCTGCCCGACGGCAGCTTCTCCGCGCAGGGCAATCGCGGGCAATATGTGATGGTCATTCCCGCGCATCGTCTGGTCGTCGTCCGCCGCGGTGAAGATCCCGCCGGCGCACGCTTCGACGTGGCGAAGTTCACCGCCGACCTGCTCGCCGCGCGGTGACCCGCCAGCGGCGGTTCGACGATTTCGTCGCGATTGACTGGTCGGGTGCAAGGGGTCGCCATCATCGCGGGATCGCGGTGGCACGTTGCACGACGGGCAGCACGCCGCCGACGCTGATCGATCCGCCGAACGGTCGCGCCTGGTCGCGGCAGCAGGTGCTCGACTGGCTGCTCGCGCGGCGTGGCGAGGCGATGCTGGCCGGTTTCGATTTCAGCTTCTCGGCGCCCTTCGTGGCGCGCGGCGCGCATTTGCCGGGCGAGGTCGATACGCCGGATGCGCGCGCCCTCTGGGCCTATGTCGATGCGCATAGCGATGACGAGGATCTTGGCGCGGCGTCTTTCCTGGAAGCGCGTCGTGGGCGTCATTTCTATCTGGGTGCGGCCGATGGCGCGAAACGCGATTTCCTGCACTGGCGCGCCTGCGAGGTGGCAACCGATGGCAGCGCCAAGCCCTCCACCGTTTATGACGCGATCGGCGCGGCACAGGTGGCAAAGGCGAGTTTCGCGGGAATGCGGGTGCTGCATCGGCTGTCGGGCGCGATCCCGATCTGGCCGTTCGACCCGATGACGACGACGGGCGCGGTGATCGTCGAGATCTACACCGCCATTGCCGCGCGTGCGACCGGGATGCGACGCGGCCGCAGCAAGATCCGCGACGCCGTGGCGCTCGATACGGCGCTGTCGGCGCTGGGCAGCGCGCCGCATGCGCCGCTGCCCCGCTACGACGATCACGCCACCGATGCGATTGTCGCATCGGCATGGTTGCGCCGCGTGGCGAACGACGCGGCGCTGTGGCGACCGAACGGCATGACACCGCTCATCGCGGGCACAGAGGGCTGGACGTTCGGCGTCCCCTGACGCATGGGGAGGACAGGCCGGTTTAGCTCAGCTGGTAGAGCAGCGGTTTTGTAAACCGAAGGTCGCGGGTTCGATCCCTGCAACCGGCACCATCCATTCTGGCGATCACGCCGGCGCCACCACAGGGCCGGCCGTGATCGTCGCTTCCTCGCCGCGCGAATAGGTGCCGGTCAACAGCCCTACCGCCAGCACACGCCCGCGGATCGCCTCGATCAGCTCCTGCCGGCCGGGATTCATGTCCAGCATGGGCATCTCGCTCAGCGCGAAAAGCTGGAAGACGTAGTCATGGCTGCCATGCCCGGTGGGGGGATCGGGCGGCAGCCACCCTTCCTGCAGATAACTGTTACGGCCCACATCATGCGCGTCGCCCCCGGCGTCTGGAGCTATCGCGCCTTCGGCAAGGAAGCGATCCTGCGGCATGATGTCCCATACGATCGCATGTACCAGCGGCTGGGGTGTCGGCGCGTCGGGATCCTCGACGATCAGCGCCAGTCCCGCCGTACCCTCCGGCACCTCACCCCAGGTCAGCGGCGGCGATACTCCCTCGCCGTCGGCGGTGAATCGCTCCGGCAGCCGCGCACCCTCGGCAAAGGCGGGGCTGGTCAGGTCCAGTTGTCCCTCGCCGGTGACAACGCCATCCTGCACGGACACCAGCTTGGCATGGCCCGCGCGCACGTTGCGCATCAGGGCTCCGAGCCAATGGGGAACATGTTCCAGCACGCGCACCTCCTGTCGTTGACCGGACGGACAGCGCGCGACGGCGGCGATCGGTTGCGCGGCGGTGCCGATGTGTTTGATGCTGCACCACAGCAAAATTATATTACACTCGATTGACGGACATGACCGCGGGATCGCCTACGTAATGACACTCGCAGTAAAGGAGCGTCTTCATGCAGCCATCGAACGAACCCGACGACAGGGGCCTCTCCCCCTCGCTGCGCGCCTCGCTGACGATGCTGGCCTTCGGCCTGGTGGTGCTCGCCTATCTGGTCGCGATCGATCACCCGCAGTGGTTCCATATCCGGCCGATCACCGGCACCGCCTCCGCCATGTCGACCGCAGCCAACGCCGACATCTAGCGCGGATCGACATCCCGGCCGCGGCGCGCCGCGAACCGTTGCAACCCGTACGGCCCCACGGTCGTTACGCTTCCTCCATGAAGCTTAAAGTGGCCAGTTATAACATGCGCAAGGCGATCGGCACCGATCGCCGCCGCAACCCGGAACGGGTGTTGCAGGTATTGCGGGAGGTCGATGCCGATATCGTCGCGTTGCAGGAGGCTGATCGCCGGTTCGGCGCACGCGCCGCGGTGCTGACCCCGCATCTGCTGGAGGAACATGGCGACTGGCAGGCGGTGGGCGTCGGTGGTCGAGCCGCCAGCATGGGATGGCATGGCAATGCGATCCTGGTGCGCCGTTCCGCCCGCATCGTCGATTGCGAACCACTGCACCTGCCATCGCTGGAACCGCGCGGCGCGGTGATGGCGGATATCGCGATCGGCGAGCGAATCGTTCGCGTCGTCGGCATGCACCTCGATCTGTCGGGGTTATGGCGCCGCAAGCAGGCCGCCGCGATCCTGTCGCACGTCGCCGCCAGCGCGCGGCATTATCCTACGGTGATGATGGGCGATCTGAACGAATGGTCGCGGCACGCGGGATGCCTGCGCGATTTCCGGCACGGCTTCCGCATGGCCGAAACGGGGCCGAGCTTTCACGCCCGCCGCCCGATCGCGCGGCTCGACCGGATCATGGTATCGGCAGACTGGTCGATCCTGGATTGCGGCGTTCATCACAGCCCGACGTCGCGCACCGCATCGGACCATCTGCCGATCTGGGCGGAACTTGGCCCGCGATGAGCCCGCCCACGCCGCCCGCCGACCCGGTGCGCGAGAAGGAACTGCGATTGGCGCTGGTCTGCTACGGTGGGATCAGCCTGGCAGTGTATATGCACGGTATCACCAAGGAGGTGTGGCACGTCTCCCGCGCCAGCCGCGCCGCGCATGACGGGGCCGGCTGTGTCGGTGCCAGCGCGCAGGTCTACCGCGCGTTGCTGGCGGAGATTGAGGAAAGTGCGCGGCTGCGGCTGCGCGTGCTGCCCGATATCGTCGCCGGGGCGAGCGCGGGCGGAATCAACGGCGTGTTCCTGGCGCAGGCGATCGCCAGCGGACAGTCGCTCGACCCGCTGACCGACCTGTGGCTGGACGGTGCCGATATCGAGCGACTGATCGACGAGCAGGCGGCCCCCGCCTCACGTTTTTCGAAAGTGTGGGCATTGCCGCTGGCGTGGATGGCGGCGGGGCGCAGCGCGGAGCAGCTCGACGGGCTGGATGGCGCCACGCGCGACGAGGTGAAGACGAAACTGTCGCACTTCATCCGCTCGCGCTGGTTCGAGCCCCCCTTTTCCGGCAGCGGGTTCACCAGAATGCTGCTCGACGCCTTCGCCGCGATGGCGGCGGCGCCGCGCGGGCCGCGCCTGTTGCCCGACGGCCAGCCGCTCGACCTGTTCGTCACCGTCACCGATTTCGGCGGCCATCCCGAACGGCTGCAACTGCACTCCCCCACCGAAGTGATGGAAACCGAGCATCGCCTGGTGGTGCCGTTCACCGATCATGGCGAACAGGTCGATACGCTCGCGCCGGCGCCCGACCTGGCCTTTGCCGCGCGCGCGACGTCGAGCTTCCCCGGCGCTTTCCCGCCTTTCACCGTGGGCGAGCTGGACGCGGTATTGGCCGAGCGGCATCAGGCGTGGCCCGGCCGGCGGGCGTTTCTGGCTCGCGTCCTGCCCCGCCATGTCGCGGCGCGCGCGACCGGCAAGGCAGTGCTGATCGACGGTTCGGTGCTGGCCAATGCGCCGTTCCGCCCCGCCATCGACGCGCTGCGCGAGCGGCCCGCGCGGCGGGAGATCGATCGCCGCTTCGTCTATATCGACCCCTCCCCCGGCCGCAAATTCGGGATGCACGCCGCCACCGCAGACGGGCCGCCGGGCTTTTTCCAGACGATTATCGGGGCGATCAGCGAGCTGCCTCGTCAGCAGCCGATCCGCGACAATCTGGAGGCGCTGGCCGAACGCTCGCGACGGATCGAACGGATGCGGGCGATCATCGAGGCGATCCGCCCGCAGGTGGAGGCGGAGGTGGAGGGAGTGTTCGGGCGCACCTTCTTCCTCGACCACCCCACCCCGGCAAGGCTGGTGGCGTGGCGGCGTCGGGCGCAGCAGGCAGCGGCGGATCGCGCCGGCTACAGCTACGCGGGTTACGCCCAGTTGAAGGTGGCCGGCGTGGTGGAATTCGTCACCGCACTGCTGCAAACGGTCGGAGGGGAAGCGGGCGCACAGCGACGGACGCGCATCCGGGAGCGGATCGAGGCGACGTTGGCCGCGCGGGGGATCGGCGTCGACGCGATCGCCGCTGGTGACGCGAGCGAGGCGACGATCGACTTCCTGCGCACCTTCGACCTCAACTTTCGCGTCCGTCGCCTGCGTCTGATCGCGCGCCGGCTGACCGAGATGGAGGCGCATACCGACGAGGCGCAGCTCGCTCCCTTGCGCGACGCGATCTACGACGCGCTCAACGCCTATCTCGATGCCAAGCGCACCGATCGGCATCTGCGCTTCCGACATGCCATCCGTTCGCTGCGGGACGATGCCGGCGATTTGCTCGATTCGTTCGGTCAGGCGCTGGACCTGTCGGCGCATGATGCCGCCACCGATGAGCGGATTTCGGCCGCGCTGGCCAATGTCCCGCGTGAGATACGGCGCCCGATGCTGCTCAACTATCTGGGCTTCCCTTATTTCGACGTGGCCACCATGCCGTTGCTGCAAGGCGAAGGGATGGATGAATTCGATCCGATCAAGGTCGATCGCATTTCCCCCGACGATGCCCGCTCGATCCGCGCGGGCGGCGCGGAAGCGACACTTAAGGGCATTCAATTCAGTAGCTTCGGCGCATTCTTCAGCCGTTCCTATCGGGAGAACGACTATCTTTGGGGGCGGCTGCACGGCGCCGAGCGAATGATCGACATCATCGTATCGACACTGCCAGCGGGGACGCGCTTGCGCGCCGGACGGGTGGCGGCGATCAAACGCGCGGCCTTTCTCGCGATCCTCGACGAGGAGGAATCACGGCTGACGACGGCACATGATCTGATCGCGATACTACGACAGGAAATCGGCTGATTCTCGCAGGATTCGCAACCGGACTGGAAAAATCCGCCGCGTCCGCCTAGCCTGCCGCCATGCAGTTTCTGAAGCTTCTGTTCTGGTGCCTGTTGGCGTTCGTCGCGGCAGTGTTCACCTTCGGCAACTGGACCAACGTTTCGGTACAATTGTTCGGCGGGCTGGTGGCGGAAATCAACCTGCCGCTGCTGTTGCTGGCGACGTTCCTGCTCGGGTTCCTGCCGACCTTGATCTATCAGCATTGGATGCGTTTCCGATTGCGCCAGCGGCTGTCGGGCGCGGAACGCGCGCTGGAGACCGAGCGCGCGATCGCGGCGGCACGGCAGGAGGCGACGCTTGTGGTGCCTGCCCCCGATGGCGACACCGTCGGACAAGTGAACGCCGCGCCGGGAGAATCGTGATGGGCAACCGGATCTTCGTCGCGCTCGACACACCCGATCTGGCGCGCGCCAAGGCGATGGCCGCCCGCGTCCGGCATCACGTCGGCGGCATCAAGCTGGGACTTGAGTTCTTCTGCGCCAACGGCCCCGCCGGAGTGCGCGCCATGGAGGAACTCGGCCTGCCGATCTTCCTCGATCTGAAGCTGCACGACATTCCCAATACGGTGGCCAAGGCGGTTCAATCGCTATCGCCGCTCGCCCCGGCGATCCTCACCGTTCATGCCGCAGGCGGGCGGGCGATGCTGGAAGACGCCAAGGCCGCCGCTCCGCCCGCGACCAAAGTGATCGCGGTGACGATGCTGACCAGTCTTGACGAAAGTGATCTGGCCGCCACCGGCGTCGCCGGCAACGCGCATGACCATGTTGCGCGCCTCGCCGACCTTGCCGCCGAAGCCGGGCTGGACGGGATCGTCTGCTCGGGCGCCGAAGTGAAGGATGCGCATCGCCGCTGGACGAAGGGCTTTTTCGTCGTCCCCGGCGTGCGCCCTGCGAATGGCGTGGCCGGCGATCAGAAGCGGGTCGTCACACCGCGGCAAGCGATCGATGACGGTGCATCGATCCTCGTCGTCGGCCGACCGATCACCCAGGCGGAAGATCCCGATATGGCGGCACGGTCGATCGTCGCAACCTTGTAAGGCCGCCTCCGATCGCTCGGGCGCGGATGGCAGCCCGCCCGCCCGAGCATCCGCCCCTACCCTGCAAGGGGAAGAGGATCTGTCCGTCGATCCGCCCTAGGATTTGTCCGGGCGCGCCGCGTCATCCGCGTCGTCGCTTAGCGAGGTGGTGCAGCGGCACGCCGCGCGCGATTTCCGCTTCGGTGCGGTGGTCGCGAATTCCTGTGCGGTCAGCGCCCCCGAACGATCGTGATCGGCATCGGCGAATTTGGTCATGCTGCGGATCGCCCATTCGTCGAAGGTCAGCCGTCCGTCGCCATCGACGTCAAGCTTCGCGAACGCCTTGCGCCGGCTGGCGAGATATTCGTCACGTGTCACCGCGCCGTCGCGATCCCGATCGACGCGCGCGAAGCGTTTCGCCTCGCGCGTTTGGGGTGACGCCTCGGGCAGATCGCCCGTCACTGGCGAGGCGTCGCTACCGGGGGCCATCGCCGCGAGCGGATTCGCCGCTGCCGCCGATGATGCCGGTCGCCCGGTGGACGACGTCAGCATCAGCCCCACCCCCGCCGCGGCCGACAATAACACCACCGCCATCACCACCCACATGATCCGCACCACGCCGCTCCCTCTGTCTCGATGCGGCGTATTCCTACTATGTTCTCCATATCGCCCAAATCCGATTATCGTCCGGTTAAGCGGTGCCACAATATGCGCGCCGCGCGCGACGGATGCCCGATCGGCTGCGGATGATGCGACACGTCGATCAGCGCGAGGTGCGCCATGGCGGACACCGCGCGCAGGCGCCGTGGCCAGCGCGCCGCCAGTGCCGGCCCCAGCCGGGAGCGCGCTTCCCCGCGCAACCGCTCCGCCTGCGCCGCGTCGCCGACGCGGTGAGACAGGTCGGCCATCGCCCAGCCTGCGCCCGCCGCGTCCAATCGAACGTCGTCATCTTCAAGTAGCGTGGCGGCGAGCCGGAAAAGCAACGTGCCGCGCGCGGCCGCATAGCGCGCCTCCGCTTCCGCCGCGGGGGCATCGTCGAGCAGCGCTTCCCATCCCTCCACCAGCGGGGCGAGATCGGCTCCATGCCAGGGTGCGCCGATATGCGGCGCCAGCACCTGCAGCGTCGGTTCCGCTGGCGCCGGGACGCTATCGAGACGGTTCAGCGCGTCATGCCACCATGTCAATCGCATCTGCCCCACCATCGGATCGCGGGTCGCCTGCCAGATCGCGGCAAGCCGCTCGTCCAGCGCCAGCAACGCCGCCAATCCGGCGCGACGCCCGGCGGCGGCATAGGTCAGGATCATCGCCCGCTCCTGAGCGCGCGCCGCCGCAGCCGGCTGGCTGGCCGTGTCGTTCATATGGTGTGTCCCCCGTTAACCATCCCGCTTCAACGGGCGTTACCGCTTTGTGGTGCATATCCCCAGCCATGCAGCAGCCCCCTTCACGACGAAAGCTTCGTGCGGCGGACGCGCTCGTTCGCGATCGGCGCGGTGCGACGATCGCGGAATTCGCGCTGGTGCTGATGCCGTTTCTCGCATTGCTGCTCGGGTCGCTCGATGTCGGCTATCAGGTTTACCTGAAGGCGCTGACCAATGGCGCGCTGGAACGCGCCGCGCGCAGGGCGACGGTCGGCAATCAGACCCGGCAACAGGTGATCAATCTGATCGGCGACGAGATTCGCACGATCCTGCCGGTGCAGCAGCGCAGCGACCCCAATGCGGTGCAGGTCACGCCGCTCAGTTACTTCAATTTCTCCGCCGTCGGCAAAGGTGAGCGGATCACCGGCGATACCGTGCCGCTCGGCACCTATAACGCCGGCGACTGTTACGAGGATCGCAACAACAACGGTCGTTATGATGCGACCGGCGGCGGCGGCAGCGATCTCGGCTCGGCGGACGACATCGTCTATTATAGCGTCGTGGTGACCGTGCCGCGCCTCTCGCCGTTCCTGAAGGCGCTGGGCCTGGGCGACACCACCACCGTCCGCGCGCAGACACTGATCCGCAACCAGCCCTATGGCGATCAGCAGGTCAGGATCCGTTGCTCATGACCCATCCGGCTCCCCGCACGCGTCACGCTATCGAGCGCCTGATAGGCAACCGATCCGGCGTGGCGATGACCGAGTTCGCGCTCGCGCTGACGTTCATGTTGCCGATCACCCTGACGGGGGTGGAGGTCGGCAATCTGGCGGTGACGACGCTTCGCCTCAACCAGCTCGCGATGATGACCGCGGACAATATCGCGCGCGTGCGTGGCTCAATCGACGAAGTCGACGTCAACGAAGTGATGACCGGGGTGGGCTTCGCCGGACAGAGCATCAACTTCGGCGGCCAGGGCCGCGCGATCGTGTCGATCGTGGAGGGCAACGGGCAGACCGGCGCGGCCGAGGGTAACCGGATCACGTGGCAGCGCTGCTTCGGCGCGAAGGACGTCACTTCGTCATACGGCCTGCCCGGCGACGGTGCGACCGACAACTCGCTCGCCGCCGGCGTCGGCCCGACCGGCAACAAGATCCGGCCGGTGATCAATTCCGCGCTGGTGCTGGCCGAATTACGCTACACCTATCGTCCGCTGGTCAGCACCAGCTTCATCCCGGCGGTGGAACTGCACTCGCTCCAGTCCTTCTCGGTCCGCGAGCGCGCCAATCAGGCGCTGACCAACACGACGAACCTTACCGACGCGCAGAAACGGCTGTGCGACAGCGCGCACCTTTCCGCCAACTGACCGGCAGAAAGGCGCGCGCCGTGGATCAATCGCGGTAACAGACCCTCTTCACCGCGCCGATGATCTTGTCCGCCGATACCAGCGCCAGCTTTTCGAGGTTCGCGGCATAGGGCAGCGGTACGTCCTCGTTGGTGACGCGCAGCACTGGCGCGTCGAGATCGTCAAAGCCCTCCTCCATCGCGATCGCAGCGATTTCCGACGCGATCGAGCAGGTCGGCCAGCCCTCTTCCACCACCACCAGCCGATTGGTCTTGGCAAGGCTCTTGAGCACGGACTGTTTGTCGAGCGGACGCAGCGTGCGCAGGTCGATCACTTCCGCCTCGATCCCCTCGCCCGCCAGCTTGTCGGCCGCTTCCAGCGCGAGCCCGACCCCGATCGAATAGCTGACGATCGTGACGTCACGGCCCTCGCGCATGATCCGCGCCTTGCCGATCGGCAGCACCCAGTCTTCGAGCTTCGGCACCTCGAACGACCGCCCGTACAGCAACTCGTTTTCGAGGAAGACGACCGGATCCTGGGTGCGGATGGCAGCCTTCAACAGGCCCTTGGCATCCGCCGCATCATAAGGCGCGATCACGATCAGGCCGGGCACGGAGGCATACCAGGGGCCGTAATTCTGGGAATGCTGCGCACCGACCCGGCTGGCGGCGCCGTTGGGGCCACGGAACACGATCGGGCACCGCATCTGCCCACCCGACATATAGTTCGTCTTGGCGGCCGAGTTGATGATATGGTCGATCGCCTGCATCGCGAAATTGAACGTCATGAACTCGACGATCGGGCGCAGGCCGCCCATCGCCGCGCCGGTGCCGACGCCCGCAAAGCCATATTCGGTGATCGGCGTGTCAATCACGCGCTTGTCGCCAAACTCGTCGAGCAGGCCCTGCGTCACCTTGTAGGCGCCCTGATATTGCGCGACTTCCTCACCCATCACGAACACGCGCTCGTCGGCGCGCATTTCCTCGGCCATCGCGTCGCGCAGCGCCTCACGGACGGTCTGCTTGACCATCTCGGTGCCGGCCGGGATCGCCGGATCGGCGACTTCGGCATCATGCTTCGCCGCCTCGAACATCTGGCGCGCGCCGGTCTCGACCTTCTCCTGCGCGGGGTGCGCCGAATCCTCGACCTGATCCGCTTTCTTCTCGTCGGCGGCGGCTTCGGCCTTGGGCGAATCATCCTTGGTGGCGGCAGGAGCCGATGCGCCGGCATCCTCCCCCTCGCCCGCCAATTGCATGATGACCTCGCCGACCTTCACCCCGTCGGTACCCTCGGCAACCAGGATCTTCGCGACGGTGCCCTCGTCGACCGCCTCGAACTCCATCGTCGCCTTGTCGGTCTCGATCTCGGCCATGATGTCGCCGGACTTTACCGTGTCGCCTTCCTTGACGAGCCACTTGGCGAGCGTGCCCTCCTCCATCGTGGGCGACAGCGCCGGCATCTTGATGTCGATCGCCATCTCAATACTTCTCCACCAGAACGTCGGTATACAGTTCCGCCGGTTCGGGCTCCGGCGTGCTCTCGGCGAAATCGGCCGCTTCGTTGACCGCGCGGCGGATCGCCTGCTCGATCGCCTTCAGCTCGTCTTCCTTCGTGCCGTGCTGATCCATCAGCAGCTTCTTGACGTGCTCGATCGGGTCTGACTTGTCGCGCACCGCCTGCACCTCGTCGCGCGAGCGGTATTTGGCCGGGTCGGACATCGAGTGGCCGCGATAGCGATAGGTCTTCATCTCAAGGATGATCGGGCCCTTGCCGGCACGCACCCAGGCCAACGCCTCTTCGGCCGCACCGCGCGACGCCAGCACGTCCATCCCGTCGATCTGCAGCCCCGGGATCCGGAAGCTTTCGCCACGACGATACAGCTGATCCTCCGACGAGGCGCGATTGACCGACGTGCCCATCGCATATTGGTTGTTCTCGATCACGAAAATGATCGGCAACTTCCACAGCTCGGCCATGTTGAAGGCTTCGTATACCTGCCCCTGGTTGGCCGCGCCGTCGCCGAAATAGGCCAGCGTGACGCCACCGTCGTTCGCATATTTGTGCGAGAAGGCGAGCCCGGCGCCGAGCGACACCTGCGCCCCGACGATACCATGGCCACCGTAGAACTTATGCTCGACGCTGAACATGTGCATCGAGCCACCCTTGCCCTTCGAGATGCCGGCCTGACGCCCGGTCAGCTCCGCCATGACGTCCTTGGGCGGGATGCCGCACAACAGCATATGGCCGTGGTCGCGATAGCCGGTGATGACCGAGTCCTTGTCGGTCAGCGCCGATTGCAGCCCGACGGCGACCGCTTCCTGGCCGATATACAAATGGCAGAAACCACCGATCAGCCCCAGGCCGTACAGCTGCCCGGCCTTTTCCTCGAAGCGGCGGATGAGGAGCATGTCCTCATAGAATTTCAGCAACTCCTCTTTCGACGCATCGTAGGGCGACGGGTCTGCAGGACGCTCGCGATTCGATTTCAGGGGATCGGCCGGCGGTGAGTCGGTGATCGGTGCCGTGGGGCGGGCTGGGGCTTTTGCCACGATGGACGTAACCTCGTTTCCTTGGGGAGATCCGCGCCTATAATCGCGGCATGCCCCGATGCGCAAACCCCAGCGCCTTGAAAGGGCTTATTGACCGGGTTAGGCCGTCCCGCGATGGATCGACCCCAGCACTCTTCCAGCCCTCACCCGCTGCGGATCGCCAACTTCCGCGCTTATTGGTTCTCCCGGTTCGCCGGCACGATCGCGATCAGCGCGCAGGCGATCATCATCGGATGGCAGGTCTACAGCCTTGCGCGTCAGACGATGGACATTCGCCAGGCCGCCTTCCTGCTGGGGATGATCGGGCTGGTGCAGTTCGTCCCGCTGTTGCTGCTCACCCCGGTCGTCGGGCTGGTCGCGGACAGCGTCGACCGGCGCTGGATCATCCGCGGGACCACCGCGCTGCTGGTGCTCAATGCCGCGACCCTGGGGCTGTTGACCTGGGTGGGGCTGTTGTCGTTGCCATTCCTTTTCCTGGCGGCGGTATCCGTGGGCATCGCGCGCGCATTCGCCGGGCCCGCCTATTCCGCGCTGGCACCCAATCTGGTGCCCAAGGAAAGCCTGCCGACCGCGATCGCGATCTCGTCGATCGCGTGGCAGACCGGCACGATCGCCGGCCCCAGCGTCGGTGGGGTGTTGTATGCGCTGCACCCCGATATCGCCTATGCCACCATTTCGGTGCTGCTGATGCTCGCGCTGGGGCTGATCTTCCTGATCGGCCCGGTGCCGCAACCCCCGGTGCAGCGCGATCGGCGCCCGCTGCAGCGCATTCTCGACGGTTTCGCCTACGTTCGCCACAATCGACTGGTGCTGGCCGCGATCACGCTGGATCTGTTCGCGGTGCTGCTGGCCGGGGCGACCGCGCTGCTGCCCATCTATGCGCGCGACATCCTGCATGTCGGGGCCAGCGGGCTGGGCGTGCTGGCGGCGGGCATGGGGATTGGCGCGGCGGTGACCGCGATCTTCTTCTCGTTCCGCCCGATGACGCGCAACGTCGGCGTCAAGATGCTCGTCTCCGTCGTCATCTTCGGCCTCGCCATCCTGACGTTCGGCATCAGCCGCGAATTCTGGCTCAGCCTCGGCGCGCTGATCGTCGCTGGCGGCGCGGACATGGTGTCGGTCTATGTGCGCACGTCGCTGATCCAGTTGCACACCCCGGATGCGATGCGGGGTCGCGTCAGCGCGGTGAGCCAATTGACCATTTCGGCCTCGAACGAGCTTGGCGAGGCGGAAAGCGGGCTGATGGCCTCGCTGCTGGGGCCGGTCGGCGCGGTCGTGGTCGGCGGTGTCGGCGCGATCACCATCACGCTCGTCTGGGCCTATCTGTTCCCGGAACTCAAGCGCGCGCGGACCTTTGATCCGCCCGACGCGCTAGAACACGAACCACTGCACGGAGTAGCGCAGCCATGAAGGCTCAGACGATCCTGGAGACGATCGGCAACACGCCGCATATCCGCATCCAGAAGCTGTTTCCCGGTTCCGAAGTGTGGATCAAGTCGGAACGGAGCAATCCCGGCGGATCGATCAAGGATCGTATCGCGCTGGCGATGATCGAGGCCGCCGAGGCTTCGGGCGAATTGAAGCCCGGCGGGACGATCATCGAGCCGACCAGCGGCAACACCGGCATCGGCCTCGCGATGGTGGCGGCGGTGAAGGGCTACAAGCTGATCCTCGTCATGCCGGAGAGCATGAGCCTCGAACGTCGCCGGCTGATGCTCGCTTACGGCGCCGCATTCGATCTCACCCCGCGTGAGAAGGGGATGAAGGGCGCGATCGAGCGCGCACTGGAGCTGGTCGAACAGACCGACGGCGCGTGGATGCCGCAACAGTTCGAGAATCCCGCGAACGTGGACGTCCATGTCCGCACGACCTCGCAGGAGATCCTGAACGATTTCCGCGACACGCCGATCGACGTGATCATCACTGGCGTCGGCACCGGCGGGCATATCACCGGCGTTGCCGAAACGCTGAAGAAGGAATGGCCAAACCTGAAGGTGTTCGCGGTCGAGCCCCAGGCGTCACCGGTGATTGCCGGCGGCCAACCCGGCCCACACCCGATTCAGGGCATCGGCGCCGGCTTCATCCCCGCCAATCTTCATACCCAGGCACTCGATGGCGTGATCGAGGTGGACGCCGCCGTGGCGAAAGACATGGCACGCCGCGTCGCGCGCGAAGAGGGCATGCTGGTGGGCATCTCGTCGGGCGCGACGCTCGCCGCGATCCTGCAGAAGCTTCCCGACCTGCCCGACGGGGCACGGGTGCTCGGCTTCAACTACGATACCGGCGAGCGTTACCTGTCGGTGCCGGATTTCCTGCCGGAGAGCTGAGCTGACGCCCCCCGGCCGGCGCTTGCGCGCGATCCTTTGCGGGATCGCGGCGCTGGCGGTCACGCTTCCCGCGATCATCGTCCGCAACGCCCCGCCGCCGCCCGCCTCGCCTCGGGCCGCGCTGGCTGGCAAAGTGCGGCTGCCGCAGCGTATCGCCGCCCCTGATCGCATCCCCGATGTCGAGCCGGTGGCGTTCCAATCGCTCGATCCCGCAGAGGCGCGCGCCTGGAACGCTGGCGTACCGTTCGTATCGGGTGCGACGCCTGCCGCCCGCCCGTTCCGCTTCGCCGGGGATGCGGCTCAACTGGCGCGCGCGACCGACTGTCTCGGCGCCGCGCTGATCTACGAGGCGGGGGACGATCCCGTCGGGCAGCGTGCGGTGGCACAGGTGGTGCTGAACCGCGTCCGCCATCCGGCCTTCCCAAAGACCGTATGCGGCGTCGTTTTTCAGGGCGCCGAGCGCCGCACCGGCTGCCAGTTCACGTTCACCTGCGACGGTGCGATGACGCGCCCGCCCTCGCTTCCCGCGTGGGAGCGGGCGCGGCGGATCGCAGCCCAGGCGCTGAACGGTGCGGTCGCGCGCGAGGTTGGTTACGCCACCCATTATCATACCGACTGGGTGGTGCCTTACTGGAGCGCCAGCCTGGACAAGATCGCGGAGGTGCATACACATCTGTTCTTCCGCTGGACCGGCTGGTGGGGAACGCCCGGCGCGTTCCGACGCCGCGTATCGCCTGACGAGCCGGTGATCAGCGAGCTTGCGGCGCTGTCGCCCGCGCATCGCATCGGGGCCGTCGTGGCGGAAGCGGAGGCGGCCGTCGCCGAGGGCGCGGCATTGACCCCCACGGTCGATCCCGCGGTCGGCGCGATGCTTGCGGGGCTTCCGCACGCGCTGACCGACGATCGGGATACGTTCATGGTGACGATCGATCCGCTCGCGCCGAACACCTTTCCGAGACTCGCGCTAAGGGCGTGCGCGGCGCGACCGCGCTGCAAGCTGATGGGCTGGAGCGATCCGCGGCTGGTGCCGACGTCCTCCACGCTGTCGCCGCAGCAATATGCGGCCATGGGGTTCAGTTATTTGCGCGATCAGGAAAGCGGGATCGAACGGGCGTTGTGGAACTGCCATCAGTTTCCGCGCCTGCGGGCTGCCCAATGTATGCGCGGCCGAGCGACGCTGAGCGCCACACCCGCCCCCGCGCCGTCGCCGACCACGCGCGGGCCCGAAGGGTTGAGCGGGGTGCGGAAGGCGCCAGCGCCCGTCGCCACCCCGGCCGGCACGATCACGCAGCCCTGACGCCGCCCGTCATGCCCGACGTGTTCCGGGGTGGCACCTGGATGGGGCAAGCGGACGGCCCCATCCATCGGTGGCGTCAAGCCGCGACGAACATCTCCGGCGACAGCGCCATCACGGCCTCCGCCCCGCCCTCGATCTTGCGGCGGAGCGCCCCCGCCTCCGGCAGGATCCGCTCGGCGTAGAAGCGCGCGGTGATCAGCTTGGCATCGAGGAATGCCGCATCACCCTGCCCATCCGCCTTCAGCGTCGCGGCGGCGGTCGCCATGCGCAGCCACATCAGGCCGGTCGCGACCAGCCCGACCAGGTGCATATAGGGCACCGCGCCAGCCCCGATATTGTTCGGATCCTTCATGCCGTTGGCGAGGAACCACATCGTCGCGCCCTGCAACTCGCTCGCGGCCTTCTCCAGCCGGGCGGCGAAGTCGGCGGTCGCCTCGTTTTGCTTGCCCGCGGCGATCTCCTCCATCACCAGCTTGGCGAACGCCTGCACCGCGCGGCCGCCGTTCTGCGCCAGCTTGCGCCCCGCCAGATCCATCGCCTGCACGCCGTTGGTGCCTTCGTAGATCATCGCGATCCGCGCATCGCGGACATACTGCTCCATCCCCCATTCCTGGATGTAGCCGTGACCACCATAAACCTGCTGCGCGTTGGTGGCGATCTCATAGCCCTTGTCGGTGCCGACGCCCTTGATGACGGGGGTCAGCAACCCGATCAGGTCGCCGGCGAGCTGACGCTCCTCCTCCGTGGCGGCATGATGCTCCAGATCGACCTGCAAGGCGCCCCACAGACACAGCGCGCGCAGCCCCTCGGTCCAGGCCTTCGCCTCCATCAGCATGCGCCGTACATCGGCATGCACGAACAGCGTGTCGGCCTTCTCGTTCGGCTCCGCCGGGCCGGTCAACGCGCGGCCCTGACGGCGGTCCTTCGCATATTGCACCGCGTTCTGATAGGCGGTCTCCGCGATCGCCAGGCCCTGCAGCCCGACCCCCAGCCGCGCCGCATTCATCATGATGAACATTGCGGCGAGGCCCTTCATCTCCTCACCGACCAGCCAGCCGGTCGCGCCGTCATAGTTCATCACGCAGGTGGCGTTGCCGTGGATGCCCATCTTGTGCTCGATCGAGCCGCACGTCACCGCATTGCGTTCGCCCAGCGATCCATCGGCGTTGACCATCACCTTCGGCACGACGAACAGGCTGATCCCCTTCGAACTGTCAGGCGCGCCCGGCGTCTTGGCGAGGACGAGGTGGATGATATTCTCGGTCAGGTCGTGCTCGCCCGCCGAGATGAAGATCTTGGTGCCGGTGATCCGGTAGCTGCCGTCCGCCTGCGGCTCTGCCTTGGTGCGGATCAGGCCCAGATCGGTGCCGCATTGCGGCTCCGTCAGGTTCATCGTGCCGCCCCATTCGCCCGACACCATCTTGGGAAGGTAGATCGCCTGCTGCTCGGGGTTGCCCTTCACCACCAGCGCGGCGATCGCGCCATGGGCAAGGCCGGGGTACATGGCGAAAGCCATGTTGGAGGAGATCATATATTCCTGGAACGCGGTCGAGACGACATGGGGCATGCCCTGGCCTCCGAACGCCTCCGGCGCGCTGAGCGTACCCCAGCCCGATTCGACGAACCGGCGATAGGCGTCCTTGAACCCCTTTGGCGTGGTGACGCTGCCGTCGTCGTGGCGCGTGCAGCCTTCGAGATCACCCGACTGGTTGATGGGAAAGATCACCTCGGCAACGAAGCGGCCACCCTCTTCCAGCACGGCATCCACCGTATCGGGGGTAGCGGCGGCGAAGCCGGGCACGTTCGCATAACGATCAAGGCCGACGACATGCTCCAGCACGAAGCGGGTGTCGCGAACCGGCGGGGTGTATTGCGGCATCTCTCAATCTTCCTTGTTCTGGACATTCTCGATCACCTCGAGGAAGCCCGAAAGCTCCGCGATCGCGGCATCGATATCGCGTTTCTGGTTGGTCAGCGCCTCGATCCGCGCGCGACAGCGCTCGATCGTCACGGCGCGCTGCACCTGTCGGCCGTCACCAATGTCGTACAGGTCGATCATCTCGCGAATCTCGGCGAGGCTGAAACCCACGCGCTTGCCGCGCAGGATCCACGCCAGCCGCGCGCGATCGCGTTGCGAATAGATGCGGGCCAGTCCGCGCCGTTCGGGCGCGATCAACCCCTCATCCTCGTAAAAGCGCAACGCACGCGGCGTGATGCCGAACTCAGTCGACAGATCGGTAATGGAAAACGAATCACGATCCGGCCGCGGCGTGACAAAGGCATAGGCGGCGGACGTGCTCATGCCGTCCTTCATAATTTCCGTTTACGTGAACGTCAATACGCGCAGAGCAGTCGTCCGTCGGCTCCGCGCAGCCGTTCCGCCTCGGCGGGCGTGTCGCTCAGCCGCTCGACGTGCATCGCCGACAGGCTTGCCCGCCCCGCGCAATAACGCGCGCAAACCTCCGGCAGCACCGCCGGGAAGCGCAGATCGTCCCGCGTGATCCGTCCATCGAAGCGACAGCCGCCACCGAAATCGATCGTCAGCGTTTCCCCGCCGCGCGCAATCCCGCGCGCCACGCAATTCTGCCCCTCGCCGTAATCCACGCTCGCGCCGAGCCGATAACGATCGCTCCCGCCGTCGGGTAACAGACAGGCACGATCGCCCTCCGCCGCGAAGACACCGACCGACGACGCGGCCCCGCCTGACACCATGCCGAGATCGATCGCCGCACGTTCCAGCCGCTCCCCCGCCTGCGGTGATCGGTCCGGCGCCGATTCGCGCTGGCATGCCGACAGCAGCGCCAGCGCCAGAGCGCCGAGGCGGCTTCTCACACGACCGGCTCCAGGCCGTCCGCGCCGATCCGGCGGTAGAAACAGCTCGTCGCCCCGGTGTGACAGGCTGGCCCGGCGGGGTCGACGATCAGCCACAGCGCATCCTGATCGCAATCGATCCGCATCTCGGCCACCTGCATCACATGGCCCGACGTTTCCCCTTTCTTCCACAGCCGCCCACGGCTGCGCGAAAAGAACGTCGCCTCGCCGCTTTTGCGCGTGGCCTCGATCGCATCGGCATTCATATGCGCCACCATCAACAGCGCCCCGGTGGTGCGATCGGTGACCACGGCCGTGACAAGGCCGGCGGCGTCGAATTTGGGGTCGAAGGTTAGCCCCGTATCACGATGGTCGCTCATACACGGGGGCTAGCATGCGCCCGCGATACTGTCAGCGTCGGTCTCGCGTCTGGTGACGCCGCAGGCTCAGTGCTGCCTTATGGCGTGAATCAGCGCCTTCTTCGTCATCTTGGATCGCCCCTCGATCCCGATGCGGCGCGCTTCGTCATACAGCTCCTGCTTGCTGCGATCCTCCAGCCGGTCCGATTCGTGGTCCAGCGTTCCGGCCGCCTTGGCATTGGCGATCCTCGCCGCCTTTTCCTTGGAGGCACCTTGCTTCCGCATTTCCTCGTACAGCGCATCGTCCTTGATCTGCGGTCCGTGATCCTTGGCCCCTTGGCTCTTGGGCATGGCGGCGCAACTCCTTTGCGGCGGGGTCGGGTCAACGCAAAAGCGGGCGGGGAGGTCCGTGCGTTGATGACATTCTTGCGTCACCCGCTATATGCGGCGCGCACGATGCGAGCTTCCCGCGATATGCTGACCACGAACCCGTTCGACGACGACCATCTGCACGAAGAGTGCGGCATCTTCGGTGTTTCCGGCACCGAGGGCGCCGCCGCGCTCGTCGCGCTTGGGCTGCATGCGCTGCAGCATCGTGGGCAGGAAGCCGCCGGCATCACCAGCTTCGATGGCGAGATGTTCCACACCCATCGCGCGATGGGGCATGTCGCGGGCAATTTCGACCGCGACGACGTGATCCGCGCGCTGCCGGGCGAGGTGGCATGCGGCCATGTGCGCTATTCCACGAGCGGCGAAACCGCGCTGCGCAACGTGCAGCCGCTCTACGCCGAATTGCAGTCCGGCGGGTTTGCGATCGCGCATAACGGCAACATCTCGAACGCGATGCGGCTGCGGCGCGAGCTGGTGCGGCGCGGATCGATCTTCCAGTCGACCTCGGACACCGAGACGATCATCCACCTCGTCGCGACCAGCCAGTATCGCACCCTGCTGGACCGCTTCATCGACGCGCTGAAGCAGATCGAGGGCGCCTATGCGCTGATCGTGATGACCCCGGACGGCATGATCGCCTGCCGGGATCCGCTCGGCATCCGCCCGCTGGTCATCGGGAAGCTGGGTGAGACGCTGATCTTCGCGTCGGAAACCGTGGCGCTCGATGTTGTTGGCGCCGAGTTCGTCCGCTCGGTCGAGCCGGGCGAACTGGTGATCGTCCGGAACGGCGAGATCCGCTCGATCAGTCCGTTCGAAAAGGTCGCGGCACGCCCGTGCATCTTCGAATGGGTCTATTTTTCCCGCCCCGATTCGATCGTCGACGATCATTCGATCTATTCGGTGCGCAAGAATATCGGCGCGCAGCTCGCGATCGAGGCGCCCGTGGAGGCCGATCTGGTGATCCCCGTGCCCGATTCGGGGGTGCCCGCCGCGATCGGCTACGCGCAGGAAAGCGGCATTCCGTTCGAACTGGGCATCATCCGCTCGCATTACGTCGGCCGCACCTTCATCCAGCCCGGTGACAAGGTTCGCCACCTCGGCGTCAAGCTGAAGCACAACGCCAATCGCGCGTTGATCAAAGGCAAGCGGGTCGTGCTGATCGACGATTCGATTGTGCGCGGCACCACCAGCTTGAAGATCGTCCAGATGATGCGCGAGGCGGGCGCGGCGGAGGTGCATATGCGGATCGCCTCCCCGCCCACACGCCACAGCTGCTTCTACGGGGTCGACACGCCCGAGCGCGCGAAGCTGCTTGCGGCCAAGCTAGACCTGGGTGGGATGACCGATTTCATCCATGCCGACAGCCTCGCGTTCGTGTCGATCGACGGCCTGTACAAGGCTTTGGGGGAAAGCCACCGTGCCGACATCCGCCCGAAATATTGCGATGCCTGCTTCACCGGCGATTATCCGACCGCGCTGACCGATCATGACGAATCGAGCGCGGTGGACCAGTTCGCCTTGCTGGCCGAACGGGTGAACTGATCGCATGACCGGGTCATTGCAGGACAAGCTCGCGCTGGTGACCGGCGCCAGCCGCGGCATCGGCGCCGCCACGGCGATCGCGCTGGGGGCGCAGGGGGCGCACGTCATCCTGACGGCGCGCACCGCCTCCGGACTGGAAGAAGTGGAGCAAATCATTTTCGACGCGGGCGGATCGGCGACGATCGCCCCGCTAGACCTGGCGCAGAGCGACTCGATCGCCAAGCTTGCGACCGCGGTGGCGGAGCGTTGGTCCGCGCTTGACGTTCTGGTCCTGAATGCCGGGATGCTGGGCACGCTCGCGGCGGTGCCCGCGATCGATCCGAAGGAATTCGCGCAGATGCTGACGCTTAACGTGTCGGCACAGGCAGCAATGATCCAGGCATTCGATCCGATGCTCCGCCGCTCGTCGGGCGCGCGGGTGATCGGGGTAACGTCATCGGTCGGCCGTTCGCCTCGCGCTTATTGGGGGGCCTATGGCGCATCCAAGGCCGCGTTCGAGACGCTGATCGAGGCCTATGGCGACGAAATGGCCGAAGCCAGCAGGATCCGCGTCGCGGTGCTGGATCCCGGCGCGACGCGCACCAGGATGCGCGCACGCGCCTATCCCGGCGAGGACCCCGCCTCGGTCAAGCCCCCCGAAACGGTCGCGCAGCGGATCGTCGAGCTGGCGATTGCCGGCTTTGCGCCCAACCATCGCGAGCGGGTTTCCGCATAGCGCGAAGCGCTACGGCGGCAGCCATTATTAGCGCATAGCGCGGAGCGCTATAGCGGTAACCACCATCGGTGCAGGTTGGCGGCGCCACCGCACGACGTGCGCTCGCGAGGAACTGCCGATGCCCCGGCCGGTCACGCCTCGATTGCGTGTCGTGGCCGGACGTGCACCTACCGGCTGTTGATCGCCTGGATCGACCGCCCGCTCGTCTTGATCTCAGGCAAGAGCGGCCAGGATCAGTTCCGCCTTTTCATGATCGATACAATAACCATCGCCATGGACGGTATCGATCGCGTTGACGATGCCGATCCCCCGCAGCGCCGCGCGTAGCTGGCTGACATAGACCTTGACGATGTTGGTGGTGGCCGAATGCGTCTGGGCGGCATCGTAAAGCGCGGCGGTGCTCACCGATTCGCCCGGATATTCCAGCAGCCGGATCAGCAACCGTGCCGCTGCCGGACGTACCCCGTCCAGCCGCGACGCCGCCTGATGCGTAAGCAGGTCGCGCCATAGATTGTCGCTCCCGCCGCCGTACCGATCGGCGAGCGACAGGAAGCGCCGCGCGACATATTGGATCGGGCCCGCTGGATCGTCGTCCTTGCGAGCTTCCGTGGCGGGTCCGACACCACGACTTCCCATCGGCAGCGGAGGCAGGATCCGCGGCCATCCGTGGCCCTCGATCTGTTCCAGCAGGTCCGCCAGACCACGACGCAGCGACGCGACGTCCCGTCCGTTGCCGGCCGCCTTGAAGGTGCGCATGGCGGCATGAAGCAGAACGACGCCCTGCGACACCATTTCGTCGGCGACGGTATCGATGTCGCCTTCGTCAACCGGCATCCGTCCGGGATTCGGCCCGAACGCCTCGACGGCATGATGATGTAGCCCATTGTGCGCGGCCATGTGCATCGTGGTCATCGCCACCCCTTTCGATCGATGTGCAGAATCAGCGCTGGCGCAGCGAAGTGCCCCGTCCTGCGCCGTCGTTGCCGAAGGCCGGGCGCGGCGCGACGCGGCGGAACAGCGCGGTGACGAGTGACATGAGCGGCCATCACGTCAGCCACGACCATAAAGCGAGGCCAAGGCCGCTGATCGCCACCATCGCCAATGGCGCCGCTGATGCCGACCAGGTCGCAAGGCGTGCGCTCGCCGATCCGGGCGGCACGGGACTCGACACCGCCCCGATGCCGGGGATCGTCATCTGGCCCGGTATCGGCTCCCGATCGCCCCCTACGGATCGCGATACGCCTGTATCGCGCCCGATCGGCACGCGCTGCATCGGCGCGGAAAGCCGGGCGCGCCCGATCTCCTCCCCCTGCAGGAACGGCGCGCCGGCCGCCAGCGCGGCGCGTTCGAGCAACGGCGTGTCCACCCCATCGATCACCACATCGCGGCCCCGCGCGCCGCAAAGCGCGATCAGGTGACGCAACTCGTCCGCCGCGCCAGGCCGCACGTCATCGAGCGCGGCCCAGCGCAGACACGCCGCGTCGATTTTCACGATCCGCGGATCGAGCGCCACCATATCGCCTATCGCTGACCGACCGGCGCCGAATCCATCCAGAGCGATCGTGCAGCCGAGCGATCGCACCCGCCCCGCGAACGCCACCGCACGACCGATACGGGGGGCCCCGTGTGCCTCGTTCACCTCGATCACGAGCCGCGCCGCGACATCGGGGGCGGCCGCAAGCTGCGCGATGACGTCATGCCACCAGCCATCCAGGACCGCACTATCGACGGAGATGTTGCACCCCAGCCGCATGAACGGCTCGACGCGCAGGCGCGCGATCGTCTCGACGACGACCCAGCGGTCGATGAGGCGGGTGAGCCCGATCCGCTCCGCCGCCGCGCCCAGGGGGATGCCATCCTCAAAACGGGAATGACACGTGGGCGCCTCCCGGCGCCCCCCCGCGCCAGCGCCGCGTTCCTCATCGGTACGTAAGATCCGCAGCAACGCCTCGTGATAGAATAAGGCGCGATCCTCATCCGCGCCGGCGATCGGCTGCCATGCGAGACAGAGGCGTTCGTCCGCCATCGCCGCCAATAACCGCGTCACCGCCGCCATATCGTCGCGATACCGCGCCTCCCATGCCGTCGCGCTCGCCGACGCCTCGCCATGCGAGGGCGGCGACTGGATGAGGCGCGCACCATCGAGCCGGGCGGACAAATCCTCATAGACGCGGTCAAAGACCTCGCGGTCCTTGTCGGAGCGCGACACGACGTGATCGACGACCCCGGTGAGCGACGGTGCAACCATCACGGCACCGCCTGCGGCCCGGCCGTCCTGGGCCACATCAAGTGCGCCGGCCACATCGGGCTCGGGGGAGGCGCACGCCACCGGCATCCCCGCGATATGCAGCAATCGCGCCAGCCACACCGCATCGCGCCCGGCCGTGGCATGATCCCCGAACAGCACGATATCGCATCGCGACTCGCCACTGCACGTCACGATCCCCTCGCCGCCGACCTCGTCCTCCAGCCGCTGCCAGACGATATCGGCAAGGTTACGCGCGGCCGCGGTTCCAAAGGCAGCGTCGACCATCGCGAGATTGTCGATCGCGATCATCGCCACGAAGATCGATCGCAGGGGTGCGTCCGGAACGGGCGACAAGCCTGCCGACGACGGTTCGCCAGCAATCGCCGCGCCCCTCTCCGCCCTCGCCCCTGCCACCGCCATCGCGTCCTCCCGACCCGCGATCCGACGGCGAGTCGGTTTACGAAATAACTACTATCGTAACGCCCCAGGAGAATTGCGGTTTACGAACGCGATTTTGCATAAGCTCATTCGTTCTGAATGGGAGCAAATACATCATGAGTTATATGCTCATATCAAATAACGGTCAGCGCAAATACCTCAATCGGCAGGAGTGCCGAAGGTTTCTTGCAACCTCCGCGACGTTTGACGCTGACACCCATACTTTGTGCTCTCTCATTTTAGCTACCGGATGCCGCATTTCTGAAGCCCTTTCCCTTCGCCACGATAACATCGATCTGAGATCGAAAAGTTTGGTGATCGAGTGTCTGAAAAAGCGCAATCGCGGTGTCTTCCGCACAGTACCCCTTCCAAATGATTTGCTGCGTTTGCTGCGGCAGGTCCATGGTGTCGGGAACTACGAATATGCGAGCGGAGAAGCTCCTTTGCTATGGCCCTTCTGTCGCATGACCGCGTATCGACGGATCAGGAAGGTAATGATCGCTGCCGGTCTGGAAGGAGAATTTGCGATGCCAAAGGGACTGCGGCACAGCTTTGCTGTCAGCGCTATCCATTGCCAGGTTCCCCTGAACATGGTGCAGCGCTGGCTAGGGCATGCTGATATGCGGACCACCGCGATATACACGGCCGCCATCGGACCGGAAGAGCGTCATATTGCGCACCGCATGTGGCGACGCTCGGCTAAACTTGATGCGGAAGCCGCTTTATCCGCCCAAGCCTGACGATGATCTTCGCTATCAGGGATTTTATTCTCCGATCGACCGCGCGGCTGTTACGGGTTAATCGAAACGTAACTCGATCGGCCTGCAACGGCTTGCGCGGTGCAACAATAGTAGTTATTCCGTAACGACAAAATCCCGCATAAGCCTATGCAATTACTCGATGAATCTCGAAATTGCCGGTTCGCCGTTTTTGATCGGCGATAACCGGATTAAGCGCCCCGGCGTCGTTGCGACAATCGCGAACCCATCCGTTCCCGAGCAATCTGCGAGGAACTTTTAGCGGGTGGCGTGCGAGCCTCTGACGGCGTCGACCGCGCTCAGGCGGGCGATCAGATCGACGACCGACGTGGCGCCCATCTTCTGCATGATCCGGGCGCGGTGCACCTTGACCGTATTTTCCGTGCGATTGGTGGCGAACGCGATCTGCTTGTTACGGAGGCCGTCCACCACCAGCGCGGCGATCTCGCGCTCGGCTTCGGTCAGCTGGTCGTAACTCGCGCGATGAATATCGCCGCGCCGCGCCTGCGACTGGCGCGAGGCGATCCGCTCCATTGCGGACGCAACCACGTCAAGCAGGACCTGCGGGCGTACCGGCTTCACCAGAAAATCCGCCGCGCCGGCCTTCATCGCCGCTACCGAATCCGGCACTTCGGCAACACCGCTGAGAAAGATGATCTCAATCAGCGGCGACCATGCCAGCCGCTGCTGCAATCCCAGCCCGCTCAGGCCGGGCATGCGCATGTCCAGGATCATCACGCCGGCCGGCTCGATCCCGGCATCGAGAAAAGCCGAGGCGCTGTCGAACGCCTGCACGCTGCACTTTACCGAGGCGAGCAGAAACTCGATCGCCGCCCGCTGTTCGGCATCGTCGTCGACCACATAGACGGTCGAGGCGCCAACGCCGTCCGCGCGCGCCGTCGCCGGAGGGACACGCGCCGGCGCGGAGCGGGCCAGGGTGTGATAGTGGGACGCCGGGCGTCCGGCGGAGAGGTGGCGCATCGTCTATTGTCCAGAAACAATTCCAGCAGGAATGTAGTCCCAGGAACGTCGGCGCGCCGACCGGACGCTTTTTGCAATTTACTCAATCTGGCGAAATTCTATCCACGCGATTGAGTCACAAGCACAAAGGGAGGGAGCCGACGGCCCCCTCCCCATCGATGAGCGGATGACGCCCGGTTCAGGCCGTCGCGGCGTCGAAACGGCGCCCGGCCTCATCCCAGTTCACCACGTCCCACCACGCCTTCAGATAGCCGGGACGGTCGTTCTTGTAGGTGAGGTAGTAAGCGTGCTCCCACACGTCGTTGCCCAGGATCGGCGTTCCCTTTTCCTTGGCATCGTCCATCAGCGGATTGTCCTGGTTCGGGGTCGACGTCACCTTCAGCGCACCGCTGTCGTCGACGATCACCCAGGCCCAGCCGGAACCGAACTGTCCCGCGCCCTTGGTGTTGAAATCCTCTTTCAGCTTTTCCAGCCCGCCATAGGCGTCGATCGCCTCCTTCAGCTTGCCGGACGGCTGGGTCGATCCCTTCGGGCCCATGATCTTCCAGAAGAAGTCGTGGTTCCAGAAGCCACCGCCATTGTTGCGCACCAGCGGCGGCAACGACGAGATCATGCCGAGGATCTCCTCGATCGACTTGCCTTCCAGCTTGGGGTCGGCGGCGACACCCTCGTTCAGCTTGGCGGTATAAGCGGCGTGATGCTTGTCGTGATGGAAGGTCATCGTCTCTTTCGAGATGACCGGCTCCAGCGCGTCGTAATCATATGGCAGCGGCGGAAGTTCGAAAGCCATGGAATCCTCCTGTGATCCGCGTTGGGCAACGCGACGCGCCCCAAATGGCTCCAGCCGACTTGTTACGCAACCGCTCCGATCAGATCGTGCCGCCGCAGGGCATGACGCAGCTGATCGTAGCTCAGGCCCAGCGCTTCGGCGGTGGCCCTCTGATTGTAGCGATGCTCGGCCAGCGCGCGAGTCAGCAACTCGCGTTCGAATGCGGCGACACGGCTCTTGAAATCCGATGGGCCGACATCGCAGGCGGCGACGTCGTCGCGGTCCCCGGCCGTGACCGGGGAGGCATTGCCGTCAAGCCGCTCAGGCGCGGACGACACCGATGTTCGATTCGGCGTGACGGGGCGATAGGGCGATGCGAAGGGGTCGAACTCGACCTCCCCCACCGCGCCGCCGCGTTCCCAGCGATAGACCGAGCGCTCGACCACGTTGCGCAATTCGCGCACGTTGCCGGGCCAGCGATAGGCGAGCATCGCCTCCATCGCCTCCGCCGTGAAGCCATCCCACTCGTCGCGCTCCAGTTCGGCCGCCATGCGCCGTCCGAAGAAGTCGGCGAGCACCGGTATGTCGCTGCGCCGTGCGCGCAAGGGCGGCAGCGTGACGACCTCGAACGACAGCCGGTCGAGCAGGTCCGCGCGAAAGCTATGGTCATCGACGCGATCGGGCAGATGCTCGTTGGTGGCAGCCACAATGCGCACGTCGACGCGGATCGGACGCGAAGCGCCAATGCGGGTGATCTCGCCATATTCCACCGCGCGCAACAATCGCTCCTGCGCGGCCATCGACAGCGTTCCAAGTTCGTCAAGGAACAGCGTGCCGCCGTGCGCCTCCTCGAACCGCCCGGCGCGCGCCTTGCTCGCGCCGGTGAACGCGCCCGCCTCATGCCCGAACAATTCCGCCTCGATCAGCGTTTCGGGGAGCGCGGCGCAGTTCATCGTCACCATCGGCTGATCCCAGCGACCCGACAGATGGTGCAAGCGCGCGGCGACCAGTTCCTTGCCGGTGCCGCGCTCACCGATCACCAGCACGGGGCGGTCGAGCATCGCCGCGCGACTGGCGCGCTCCAAAGCGTCCAGAAAAGCGCCCGACTGGCCGATCACCTGCTGCGTTCGCTTCATACGCCAACATGTGGCGCATTTTGCCAGACGCTGGCAATGGAAAATCGCCACGCGGCGTCGCCACGAGGCGAAAAGCCGCGCAAAACCGCCATTTTCCGAATTGGCACGGCCCCTGCAAAGCAAGGGGCATCGCCGCCATCGAGACGGTGAACGTCATCAGATCAGGAGACACGACATGGCCAGCAATAACACCGTCGGCAGCAAACTCGCCGCTTTCGCCCTCACCGTCCTCGTCAGCGCGACGATGGTGCTCGGCGCCGTTGGCCCGGCCACCGCGCTGGGCAATGCACCTATCGCTTCCGCTCGCACCGTGGCGTGAGCGGGGGCGGGGCGCGGGACAGACCCTCCCCGTACCCCGCCCAATCCGCTAATGTGGCGAGCGTCACTCCAGGAGTCCCTTTCGAATGGGCATTTTTTCCCGCACCCGCGACATTGTCGCAGCGAATATGGCGGAGTTGCTCGACCGCGCGGACGATCCGGCCAAGATGGTTCGCATGATCATCCTCGAGATGGAGGAAACGCTGGTCGAGGTACGCGCCTCCGCTGCCCGCACGATCGCCGACCAGAAGGAGATGCGCCGGCATATCCAGAAACTGGCGGAGATCGAAGCGAGCTGGACCGAGAAGGCCGAGCTGGCGCTATCGAAGGACCGCGAGGATCTCGCCAAGGCAGCGCTGGTCGAACGCCGCAAGGCCGCCGAGATGGGCGCACAGCTTCGGTCGGAAATCACCGCACTGGAAGAGGCGCTGCGCGGCTCCGAAGAGGATATCGCCAAGCTGCAGAGCAAGCTGCGCGAAGCCCGTGCCAAACAGAATGCGATCGCCACCCGGCTGGAAAGCGCCAACACCAAGGCACGGCTGCGGGAGATGTGGAACGGGCCGAAAACGCATGAAGCGTTCAGCCGGTTCGACGTGCTGGAGCGTCGCGCCGACGAGGCGGAAGGACGCGCGGAAGCGATGGGCATCGCGCCCCGGACGCTGGAGGACGAATTCGACGAGTTGCGCTCCAGCGACAAGATCGACGCCGAACTGGCCGCGCTTAAGGCGCGCATGAACAAGGAGGGTTGAGGTGGAGGATGTATTCGTCCCACTGATTGCGATTCTATCGGTCTTCATTGGGCTGCCGTGGCTGATCTTCCATTATGTCACCAAGTGGAAGACCGCCCCGCGCATCACCGACGAGGATGAGAGGCTGCTCGACGAAATGTACAATCTCGCGCGCCGGCTGGAAGATCGCGTCACCACCGTCGAACGCATCGTCGCCGCCGACAATCCCGATTTCCGCCAGGGTCTGGGCGATTACCGCTCGCAACCCGATTTTCGTCTCGACCCCCCGTCACAACGGAGGAACTGATGTCCGACAGCCGCACCCGATTCTATCTCGATAAGCAGAATGCGAAGTGGAAGGGCGTCTGTGCCGGGATCGCGGACTATACCGGGATCGAGGTGATCTGGATCCGTATCGCGATGATCCTGCTGACGCTGGCGGGGGGCTTTCCGTGGACGCTCATCGCCTATGGGCTGATCGTCTGGATGGCGGAGCCCAAGCCGGTCAATCTGTATCAGGACCGCGAGGACGAGAAATTCTGGCAGGGTGTCCGCTCGAATCCGACCCGCTCCACAGCGGAAGTTCGTTCGAAATTTCGTGAGCTGGATCGCCGCCTCGCCGATATCGAGCTGCACTATACCAGCCGCAACAGCGCACTGGCGCAGGAAATCGAGGCGCTACGCAGCCGCTGATCGGCTGGCGCCAGACGTAAGGGAGAGTGATCATGGGTCAGTTTTCGATGGTCGTCGCGATCGTGTTCATCGTGATGGTCGCGACCGTGATGAAGGCACGTTACCGCGCGATGGCGCGTCTCGGCGGCGACCATAACGGTGGTGCACCGCATCTTCAGTCCGCCGATGCGATGCGGGCGCAGGAAGAAATTCGCGCGCTCAAGGATCGCGTCGCGGTGCTGGAACGGCTGGTGACCGATCATCACGGTACCGCCGACCTCGAGCGACAGATCGAGCAGTTGCGGAATCATTGAAGCGTCGGCCCCAGGGCGACGCCCCCATTCGAACCAGGAGACGACCGTCATGTCCGATCCCCAATTCTACGTCACCATGGCCGCCGCCGGTCTCGCCGGGCTGGGCATGCTGATCGTCGCCATGCTGAATGGCTGGCGCGGCTGGCTGGACTTGAAGCGGCAGGAACTGCGCCGTGGCGATGGCACCCCCGCCGCGATCATGCCCGGCGCCAGCGCGCGTATCGAGATCGCCGACCTGAAGGAGCGCATCCGCAAGCTGGAGGCCATCGCCGCCGGCGTCGATCTCTGACGGTTGCGGCGCGACGGCGCGAGGGGTAGCGCGACGGGATGACCGACCGACCTGCCCGCCCCCCGCTCGAAAGCGCGCTTGATACGGTGCGAGAGGAATATGATTTCCTCGACGGCGACGATCGCTACCGCCTGCTGGTCGAACTGGGCCGCTCGCTTGAACCCATGCCGGACGCGCTGAAGACCGATGCGACCCTGGTACGCGGCTGCTCCGCGTCGGTCTGGGTCTATCCGACGGTGGCGGAGGGCGGCCGATTACATTTCCTGGCGGACAGCAACGCCGCGATCACCAAGGGGATCATCGCGCTGGTGCTGCTGACGGTGCAGGATCGCGCGCCGGCACAGATCGTCGCCACTGATATCGACGCCGAATTGGCGCCGTTCGAGCTGAAGGCGCAACTCAGTTCGAATCGGACGCAAGGAATACCGAACATGATCGCGCTGATCCGCGAGACCGCGCAACGATACGCGCACGGCGGCACCTAGAACGAAGCCCGGATAGCCTCGGCGCCTTAGGCCCCCCAGCGTGCCGCCGCGGCATCGTCGCTGTCGCGTGCCTCGACCCACCGCGCCTCACCCGCGACGGTCTCACGTTTCCAGAACGGCGCATCAGTCTTCAGCCGGTCGATCAGATAGGCACATGCCTCCAGCGCCGCGGCGCGATGGGCGCTGGCGGTGCCGACGAACACGATCCGCTCCCCCGGTCGCATCGCGCCGACCCGATGCACCACCGATGCGGCCGTGAGTGCCCAGCGCGTGACCGCCTGGTCCAACAGCCGGGTCAACGCCGCCTCGGTCGCGCCCGGATAATGTTCCAGTTCGAGCACAGCGACATCGCCCCGCCCCGCCACCTTGTCGGCACGCACGAGCCCGGTGAACGTCGCCACCGCGCCGCCGACTTCCAGCCGCTCCAGCTCCGCCGCAAGATCGATCGGCGCGGAAGAGACGAGGACGCGGATCATCCGCCCGTCACCGGCGGGAAGATCGCCACCTCGCGCGCCGCACCGATCGGCGCGTCGAGCGACACGAACGCCTGATCCACCGCCGCGCGTAGTCGATCGCGGTCGGCGAAGGCGGCGGCATGAGCATCGCTTCGCATCGCCAGCCAGTCGATCAGTTGCGCCACCGTCGTCACCGTCGCCGGCACCTCGACATCCTCCTCGCCGGTACCGATCCGCTCGCGGACCCAGGCGAAATACAGGATCTTCATCAGCCGCTTAGTCCATATGCTTCAGGCCGACCCGCAGGTAATCCCAGCCAGTGACGACCGTCAGCGCCGCCGCGCCCCACAGGCTCGCGAGCCCGACCAGCTTGATCCACGCCGCATCGGGCACCGCCCCCGACAGGATCAGCGCGCCCAGCGAGGCGAGCTGCAGGGTCGTCTTCCACTTGGCCAGCTTGGAAACCGGCAACGATACCTGCAACCCCGCGAGAAACTCGCGCAGACCGCTGACCGCGATCTCCCGCAGCAGGATCACCAGGGCGGCGATGATGTGAATGCCGGTAATCGCCGCCACGTCGTTGTGGCGCGTACCGACCAGCATCAGGATCACCGCCGCGACCATGATCTTGTCCGCGATTGGATCGAGGAAGATACCGAGTTTCGAAACCGTCCCCTGCGCGCGCGCAAGATAACCGTCGAAATAATCGGTGATTCCCATCAGGCAATAGATCGCGAAGGCGATCGCGAATCCGAGCTGCCAACTGGGCCACCACAGAAAGCCGACCAGCAACGGGACCGCGACGATCCGCGACAGCGTCAGGAGATTGGGCAACGACAGCATCACAGCGACGTGGACTGCCCACGCGGCGCGTGCAAGCGCGAAGCGGCGAAAATCAGCGTTTGGATCGAGCGGGCCACCGGGCTATGCCCGCGATCAGCCTAAACAATCGGGGGCCCTGTCCCGCGTTATGATCAATGCCCTCGGGCTGTTGAAGCGTCGGCATTTCCTGCCGCTCTTCACCACCCAATTCCTCGGTGCCTTCAACGACAATCTGTTCAAGACCTCGATGGTGCTCTTCGCCACCTACGAGATTTTCGCGGATGCCACGCAGGAAAGCTTCTTCAATGCGCTGGCGGCGGCGCTGTTCATCCTGCCCTTCTTCCTGCTGTCGGCAGTGTCCGGGCAGCTGGCCGACAGCATGGACAAGGCGCGCATCATCCGCATCGTCAAACTGGCGGAGATCGCGATCATGTCGCTCGGCGTGGGCGGGCTGATGCTGGCGCGCGCGGGGGCGGTAACGGTGCCGATCGTGATGATGCTCGGCGCGGTGGTCGGGCTCGGCATCCACTCCACCTTCTTCGGTCCGATCAAATACGCCATCCTGCCCCAGCATCTGGCCGAGGACGACGTACTGGGCGGAACCGGCCTCGTGGAAGCGGGCACCTATCTGTCGATCCTGCTCGGCACGATCGTCGCCGGCTTCATCTATCATTCCACCAGCTGGGTCGCGGCACTGGCCCTGACGGTGGCGGTGGCGGGGTGGCTGGTCGCGCGCGCGGTGCCCCCCGCGCCCAGGCTGGGTCCAAAGCTGGAACTCGACTGGAACCCGGCGCGCGCCTCGTGGCGGCTGGTGTCGGGCACGATGCATATCCCGCGGCTGTTCCTCGCGATCTGCGCGATCTCCTTTTTCTGGACGATCGGTTCGGTGCTGATCATCATCTTTCCCCCGCTGGTGAAGAACGTGCTGACCGCGGATGCCAGCGTTGCCAGTCTGGTGCTGGCGGTCTTCTCGATCGGGGTGGCGATTGGCTCGGTCGTCATCAACCTCCTGCTCCGGGGCGAGATTTCCGCGCGCTTCGCGCCCGGCTCGGTGATCGCGATGGGGCTGGCGGTGCTTGGCTTCTGGTTCGTCGTGGGGCTGTGGACGCCCGCGCCGAGTGGCCACTTGTACAATATGATGGCCTTCATCACGCAGCCGCACGCCGCGCTGGTGCTGCTCGCGCTACTGGCGGTGGCGATCTTCGGCGGGATGTTCGTCGTTCCGCTCTACGCCTTTCTGACGACCACCGTGACCAAGGATCAGACCGCGCGCACCGTTGCCGCGAACAATGTCGTCAACGCCGGCGCGATGACCTTCGGCTCGCTTGCGGTCGCCGGCATCACCGCGCTGGGGGTGACCCCCGCGCAATTGCTGCTGCTGGTGGTGGCGATGTGCGTCGTGTCGGCATGGATCGCGCAGCGACTGCACCGCGCCTGCGACTGAGCCGATCAGGCGATGAACGTCGTCAGCGAGATGAAGAAGGCGGTGAAGCTGAGCACGAACAGCTTCCAGTCGGCATCGCCCGACCGTCGCGCCGCGGCGCTGGCGATCTCCGCCAGCAATGCTTGCGAGACCGGCGGCAGGCCGCGGCGAAAGGGATGCCGGGCGGCTTCATTGGTGAGGACGAGTCTGCGATCCATAGCGCGGGTGTTAACGAATTCTTCACCATTTCGGCTACTGCCCGCAGGGTCTAAATCACGATCCCATCGCGGGACAGGCTCATCGCGGGACAGCAACTCCCCGACAGAACGCCCCAAAGGAGAGAATCCATGCCGCTCTACGCCTTTCGTGGCCATCGCCCGACATGCCATGCCGACGCCTGGGTAGCGCCGAGCGCGGACGTGATCGGCAACGTCACGCTGGCCGGAGGGGTCAGCGTCTGGTTCGGCGCGGTGATCCGCGCCGACAATACCCCGATCCCGATCGGCGCTCGCAGCAATGTGCAGGAAGGTGCGATGCTGCATTCGGATCCCGGCGCGCCGCTGACCGTGGGGGAAGATTGCACGATCGGTCATCACGCGATCCTGCACGGATGCACGATCGGTGATCGCGTGCTGATCGGCATGGGGGCGACCGTGCTCAACCGCGCGGTGATCGCACCGGATTGCATTGTCGGCGCCGGCGCGCTGGTGACCGAGGGCAAGACGTTCCCGCCGCGCAGCCTGATCGTTGGTGCCCCAGCGCGCGCGGTGCGCGCGTTGAACGACGCCGAAGTCGCCGCGCTGACGGTATCGGCCGCGCATTACGTGCAGAACGGCCGCGATGCCGCCGTCGGGCTGGAACGGGTGGAGTGACGACTGGACGTAGCGCAGCGGGCGTATCGGCACGCACCTGACGTTGCGTCAACTTGCCAGCCCCGGAACGAGCCGACATAACTTGCGTCATGTCGATTCCCCCCGCGCTATCCCGCCTGCGTCTGCCCGTGATCGGGTCGCCGCTGTTCATCATCTCCGGGCCGGACATGGTGATCGCGCAATGCAAGGCGGGGATCGTCGGGTCCTTCCCCGCGCTCAACGCCCGGCCGCAGACGCTGCTCGACGAATGGTTGCATCGCATCACCGAGGAACTGGCGGCGCATAACCGGGCGCACCCCGATCGCCCGGCCGCGCCCTTCGCGGTCAATCAGATCGTCCACAAATCGAACGACCGGCTCGAACAGGATCTGGCCACCTGCGAAAAGTGGCAGGTGCCGATTACGATCACCTCGCTGGGCGCGCGCGAGGAACTCAACCAGGCGGTACACGGCTGGGGCGGGATCACCCTGCACGACATCATCGACGATCGCTTCGCGCGCAAGGCGGTGGAAAAAGGCGCCGACGGGCTGATCGCGGTCGCGGCGGGCGCGGGTGGACACGCCGGGCGGCAATCGCCCTTCGCGCTGATCCAGGAAATTCGCCAATGGTTCGACGGTCCGCTGGCGCTCTCGGGGTCGATCGCGAGCGGCGCGGCGGTGCTGGCGGCGCAGGCGATGGGGGCGGACTTCGCCTATATCGGTTCCGCGTTCATCGCCACCGAGGAGGCGAACGCCGATCCCCGCTACAAACAGGGCATCGTCGAGGGACGCGCCGCCGACATCGTCTATTCCAATCTGTTTACCGGCGTTCACGGCAACTATCTGCGCGGCTCGATCGTCGCCGCCGGGCTCGACCCGGACAATCTGCCGCAGGGCGATTACAAGACGATGGACTTCGGCACCGGCGGCAACGACGGGTCCGGCGTCAAGGCCAAGGCATGGCGGGATATCTGGGGATCGGGCCAGGGCATCGGCGTGGTCGACGCGGTCGAGCCGGTGGCGCAGCGGGTCGACCGGCTGGAGCGCGAATATCGTGCCGCCACGGCGCGGCTGGGGCTGGCGGCCTGAACCTCTCCCGTCGCGGCTAGAAAGACGTCGCCAGCCGATCGAGCATGCTGCGTGCCGGGCTGGGTATCGGCATCTGCCGCTCCTGGGCCTCGTCCAATCGCCCGACGCGGCGGTGCAGATCGACGCTGGCAGCGATCATCGATCGCGCCTGATCCGGCAGGCCGGCGACGATCGTGCCGTCGCTGACCGGCGCCGACCCCAGCCGGCGCGATCCGTCGAGCGCCTGTGACAACGACAGTTCCCCCGCGATCACCGCGCGCTGTGTCAGCAACCAGGCTATGATGTGCATCAGCCGGGTGGTCACCTTGAGCGACTCGCAACTGAACGCGACCCGATCCATCGGCGACAGCGCATCGCGCTCGATCCGCCCACCCTCGTCAAAATAGCTGCGCGCTTCATCGGCCAGCAACATCGCTTCCGTATAGAAGGAATCGATTAGCCGGTGGTGCATCCGCGCGTCGGTCAGTGGCTCCGCCATGCGCGTCGCTCTGCCATGAAGAACCGCCGCGCGCCAAGCCGGCGGGGCGGGGAAAGTGCAGCCGCTCGTCTCATTTCGTGCCGCTCAGGCGATGATGTCGGGGATCAGTCGATCTTCGAGTTGGGAAATCTCGTCGCGCAGCCGCAGCTTGCGCTTCTTGAGCCGCATCAACTGCAATTGATCGGCCGAGCCGTCCGCACCCAGCGCGGCGATCGCGGCGTCGAGATCGCGATGCTCGATACGCAGCAGATTGAGCCGCATGAGGATGTCCGAATCGTCCATCGTATCGCTCACGCGCCCGTCCCCTGCCCTTGCCAACCGGCCACCCGCTTCCCCCTTAAACAACCATCGGTCAGAACGAAAGCAAGCTGCGGCTGGGCGTGGCCGTCACTGGCCCGGCGCCGCTGCCCCCGCATATCGTCGCACCCCTGCCGCGCCCCATCGCCAATGGGCGAAATTGACGCGACTCTTGGCCGTTTTCGTGGTTCACTCCGCAGTCCTGGTTTCACCAAGAAGGAGGTACCTGCCCATGCAGACCGCGCACATCTCGGCTCTCGAGGCCAAGCATGCGTCGCTCGACCAGCGGATCGCTGCCGAAACGCAGCGTCCCAGGCCGGACACCTTGATCATCGCGGACCTGAAGAAGCAGAAACTGAAACTCAAGGAAGAAATTACGTCGAGCCACTGAGCGCGCGACGGCTGGAGACAGCGGCCCGGCGGTCCCCTCCGCCGGGCGTTTCTTTGCCCGCCATCGGGGCGGCTTACATCTTCATCTGCATCGCCGCAGCCTTCCTGGCGCCCGCGCCATAGGGCGGCTTGAGCCCGGCCAGCTTCGCCACGTCGAGCTTCGGCTGCTGATACACCGCCTTGGCGTGACTGAAGGTGCGGAAGCCATCAACGCCATGATAGGCACCCATCCCGGACGGCCCCACCCCGCCGAACGGCAGGTCCTCCATGGTGACGTGGAAGATCACGTCGTTGATCGTCGCCCCGCCGGAAATCGTGCGGTCGAGGACGCGACGCTTCTCGCCCTCGTCCTGACCGAAATAATAGACCGCCAACGGGCGATCGCGACGGTTGACGACGTCGATCGCGCCATCAATCCCGCCATCGTAGCGGCGGATCGGCAGCACCGGCCCGAAGATCTCCTCCTGCATCACCGTCATGTCGTCGGTCACGTCACGGACGATATGCAGCGGCATCTTGCGCGAGTTGGATGCGCCGAAATCCTCCCCCGCCGGATTGACCACCTCGATCGTCGCACCCTTGGCACGCGCATCCTCGATCCAGTCGGTGAGCCGCTGATGATGACGATCGTTGATCACGGCGGTGTAGTCCGGGTTCGCCAGCAACGTGGGATATAGAGCGGAGGCGGCGTCGCGCAGACCGTCCACCACCGCCTGCTCCTGCGCATGCGGCACCAGCATATAATCGGGCGCGAGGCAGATCTGCCCGGCATTGAGCATCTTGCCGATCGCGACCCGCTCGCTCGCCTGGCGGATGTCGGCGCGCTGGCCGATGATCACCGGCGACTTGCCGCCCAGTTCGAGCGTGACCGGCACCAGATGATCCGCCGCGGCATGCAGGATGTGCCGCGCGATGCCGGTCGCGCCGGTGAAGATCAGATGGTCGAAGGGCAGTTCGGCGAACGCCTTGCCAACCTCCGGCCCGCCCGACACAAACGCCAGTTCCTCGGCCGCGAAATAGCGCCCGACGACCTCTTCGAACAAGGCGGCGGTGGCGGGGGTGAACTCGCTCGTCTTCACCATCGCACGGTTGCCCGCCGCGAAGATGCCCGCGAGCGGCGACATGACGAGATTGACCGGGAAGTTCCACGGCGAGATCACCCCCACCACCCCCTTCGGTTGATATTCGACCCGCGCCTTCGCGCCGAGCAGGCCGAGCGGAAACTGCACCTTGCGCTTCTCCGCGCGTGCCCAGCGGTCGAGATGTTTCAGCGCATGGCGGATCGGCGCGACCGAACCGCCGATATCGGTGATCATCGATTGTTCGCGGCTGCGATGCCCGAAGTCCTCGCTCAGCGCATCGCAGAACCTTGCGGCGTGATCGGCGATCATCGCGGCGGCGCGTTTCAGTCGGTCCTTGCGGACCGACAAGGGCTCCGGCAGCGCGGCCATGAACGCCGCTCGCTGCGCTTCCAGGATGCGCTCCATATCCTCTCCCGTCGTTATGCTCCCGCCATCATGCGGCGCATCCGATCAATCCGGCAAGCGGCATGACGATCGTATCCTTACCCGTGCGATCGACACGCAGCGCGGCACGCGGCACCGCCGCACCCGCGTTCAGATTGGGGCGCTGTTCCACCGTCAGGTCGAGCGTCGCGCTGATCTCTCCGGCGGCGTAACGAAGCTGCGACGGGATGTTGAGCGGCTGCGTCCCGCTCGCCTCAACGCGAGGGAGATCGACGACGGCATTGTCCAGCGCGATCCGGAGCGACGCCGGTTCCATCGTCGCCACCGCCGCCAGCGTCCGGGTCTGGCCGGTACTGAACAGGTATGCGGCGCAGCCCTTTTTCGGTAGCGTCTGGGGCGACAGCCCCCCCACCGGCAAGCCATCGATCGAGGGGATGGCGGCCTGTAGCAGCAGCGGCAACAACGAAAGGATCATACACCATTGATTATCATGGCCAGCCACGCCGGGTAAGCCGCGATCGCCAGCAACGTGCCGAGCGGCAACATGTCGTCAGCCGCCACAGCACCGCCCCGCAGCCGTCGTGCGACGATCCAGCCGATCCCCGCCATGCCCGCGATCACCAAAGTGGCGGGCAACAGCCGCCAGCCCAGCCACAGTCCAATCGCGCCGAGCAGCTTGGGGTCCCCCCCGCCCAGCCCGTCGCGCCCGCGCACACGGCGATATGCCGCCGCGATTAACCAGAGCGCCAGGAATCCTCCCAGCCCGCCCGCGATCCGGTCGAGCAGCGCGGGGGGCGCGAACGCCGCCCCCGCCGCCCCCGTCAGCGCCAGCGCGGCGACGAGCGGATCGGGCAACCAGAAGTCGCGCGCGTCAAGCACGGCCAGCGTCAGCAGGAGCCAGCCGAATACCGCCCCCGCTACCGCCACCATCCCCGGCGCCGCCACGCCACTGATGACGCCGATCACGAGGCACCCGCCTTCGATCAGCGGATGGCGCGGGTCGATCCGTGCGCCACAGGCGGTGCAACGGCCCCGGCTCGCGATCCAGCTGACCAGCGGCACCAACTGCCAGGCGCGCAGCCTCCGCCCGCAGCCATCGCACGTCGATCGCCCGCGCAGCACCGACCGCCCCTCCGGCCAGCGCACCGTGATCGTCGCGAGGAAACTGCCGATGATAGCCCCCGCCAGCCCCAGCAACGGCGCGAAGAACGGAAGGGTCGGCGGCACATATCCGATCATCCCCCGGCCCTAGGGCGTGGGCCGCGAAAACGGAACAGCCGCGCGCGGCGGATGTGCAGGAGCGCGCAGGAAGCCTGCGGAAGCGCGAATTGTATTGCCGTGGCGAAGCGCTTATGTGCAGCGCAGCATTCGCCATAGAGCATCACTAGAGAGGACCGTTTACATGGCCACCGATCCCGTCGTCATCCTGTCCTATGCCCGCACCCCGATGGGCGCGATGCAGGGCGCCCTGTCGGACGTCTCGGCGACCGATCTTGGCGCGACCGCGGTAAAGGCGGCGATCGAACGTGCCGGTGTCGAGGGCGGCGATGTCGAGCGGATCTACATGGGCTGCGTCCTTCCCGCCGGGCTCGGCCAGGCGCCCGCGCGCCAGGCCGCGATCAAGGCGGGCCTGCCCACCTCGGTACAGGCAACGACCGTCAACAAGGTCTGTGGCTCGGGCATGCAGACCGTCATCATGGGCGCCGAAGCAATCGCCGCTGGCTCCGTCGACCTGATCGTCGCGGGCGGCATGGAGAGCATGACGAACGCTCCCTATCTTCTGAAGAAGCATCGCTCGGGCGCGCGCATCGGGCACGATACGGCATATGATCACATGTTCCTCGACGGGCTGGAGGATGCCTACGAACCCGGCCGCGCGATGGGCACGTTCGCGCAGGACACCGCGAACGAATATCAGCTGACCCGTCAGGCGCAGGATGATTATTCGATCGAGTCGCTGCGTCGCGCCAAGGAAGCGATCAGCAGCGGTGCCTTTGCCGAGGAGATCGTTCCCGTCACCGTCGCGACCCGCAAGGGCGACGTCATCGTCGATACCGACGAGCAGCCCGGCAAGGGCATGCCCGACAAGATTCCGACGCTGAAGCCCGCCTTTGCCAAGGACGGCACGATCACCGCCGCGACCAGCTCGTCGATCTCCGACGGCGCCGCCGCACTGGTGCTGACGCGCGAAAGCGTCGCTGCCGCCAAGGGGCAGAAGCCGGTGGCGCGGATCGTCGCGCATGCCGCGCACGCACAGGCGCCGTCGGCCTTCACCACCGCGCCGGTCGGTGCGATCCAGTCGCTGCTGAAGAAGGCCGGCTGGACGATCGACGACGTCGACCTGTTCGAGATCAACGAAGCGTTCGCTTGCGTCGCGATGTTCGCGATGCGCGATCTTGGCATTCCGCACGACAAGATCAACGTGCACGGCGGCGCCACCGCGCTGGGACATCCGATCGGCGCATCGGGGGCGCGGATCGTCACCACGCTGGTCGCGGCGCTCAAGCATCACGGCAAGAAGCGCGGCGTCGCTTCGCTGTGCATCGGCGGCGGTGAGGCCACCGCGCTGGCGATCGAACTGGTCGACTGAACCAGGACGCTCTCCCCGCCCCGCCGGAGCGGCGGGGGGAGCGCCCGCCGTCGAACCTTAGCTGCGCTCATGCGTATCCTTCGGCGAAGCGGAGGACAGCGATGGGCAAGATGATCGACGGCACTTGGCATGCCGGCAAAGTGACCGAGGATTCGTCCGGCGGCAGTTTCAAGCGACAGGACGCCGGCTTTCGCGACATGATCGCCGCCGATGACGCGCCTGACCGCGACGGCCGTCGCACCCATCCGGCGGCGCGCGACCGGTATCACCTCTATGTCAGCTACGCCTGCCCCTGGGCGCACCGCACCCTGATCGTGCGCGCGCTGAAGGGACTGGAGAATCTGCTGCCGGTGTCGGTCGTCGATCCGGAGATGCTGGAGAACGGCTGGACTTTCGACACCCGGCACGGCGGTACGGGCGACCCCTTGTATGGCAGTCGCTTCCTGCACGAACTCTACGCCCGCGCGCGACCGGACTATACTGGCAAGGTGACCGTGCCCGTCCTGTGGGACCGCAAGCGCGAAACGATCGTCAGCAACGAATCGGCGGAGATCATCCGCATGCTCAACCATGCCTTCGACGACCTCGGCGCCGCCCCGGGGGACTTCTATCCCGAAGCGCTGCGTGCGGAGATCGATGCGATCAACGATCCGGTCTACGATCACGTCAACAATGGCGTCTACAAAGCGGGCTTCGCCACTACACAGGCGGCATATGAAGCGGCGGTGGACCCGCTGTTCGCGACACTGGACGAGCTGGAGCAACGGCTGGCATCACGCGAATGGCTGGTCGGCGACCGCATCACCGAAGCGGACATTCGCCTGTTCACCACGCTGGTACGCTTCGATGCGGTCTATCACGGCCATTTCAAGTGCAACCGCCGCCGCATTCAGGACTATCCCGCGCTGGAGGCGTTTCTGGAACGGCTGCTGGCCATCCCGGAGATCGCCGCGACGGTGCACCTCGACCATATCAAGACGCATTATTACGCCAGTCACCGCGACCTGAACCCATTCGGGATCGTCCCAGTGGGCCCTGATCTGCCATGGGCGGGGCTCGTCGCGAGCGCATAGGCCGCGCGTCGATCCGATTCAGATCGTCGCCCCGTCTTTCGACGGGGCACGGGGCGCGATCATTTCGCGCCCATCAATTCCCGTCGCAAGAATGCATCCAGCAGCGCCGCCCGCCGGGCATCCTCGGCGTGATCGGCGCCGACCGAATGACCGCCCTCCAGATACTCGTGGAAATAGACCGTATTGCCCTCTGCCTTCAGCAAGGCGGCCAGCTTGCGGGCATGCCCCGGATGCACCCGGTCGTCCTTGGTCGACAGGTAGAACAGCACCGGGGGATAGGCCACGCCCGGCTTCACATTCTGATAGGGCGAATAACGCCGTAGGAACGCCCAGTCGGCGGGCTTGTCTGGGTCGCCATATTCGTCAATCCACGATGCGCCCGCCGAGAGATGCGAGTAACGCCGCATATCTTCCAGCGGAGAGCCTGCGATCACCGCGCCGTACAGGTCGGGGCGCTGCTGCATCGCCACGCCGACCAGCAAGCCACCGTTGGACCGCCCGGAAATGCCGATCTTACCCGGCAGCGAGACGCCCGTGCTCACCAGATCCCCGGCCACCGCGTGCAGATCGTCGAAGACGTTCTGCCTTTTCTCGCGCAGTCCCGCCTGATGCCAGCGCGGCCCATATTCGCCGCCGCCACGCAGATTGGCGAGCACATAGGCACCACCCTGTTCGACCCAGAACAGCGCCAGCGGCCCGGCGCGATACGGCTGCTCGGTCAGATAGGTCGGCGTCTGCGCGTTGCGGAACCCGCCATAAGCGTGGATCAGCGCGGGCGCGGGCGTTTTCGCGCCCTTCTTGGTCACAAGATAATAAGGCACGCGCGTTCCGTCCTTCGACGTCGCGAAGCGTTGCGTCACCGCATAGAGGCTGGCGTCGAATTGCGCCGGCAGCGACTGGACCGCGCGAGGCGCAACGCCCTGCCCGATCCAGTATAGCGTCGGCGGGGTCAGCATGCCCTCCACCGTGGCGAACAGATAATCACGCGCACCAGCGGTCGCCCCGGCCTGGATCGTGCTGTTGGCAGGCAGCGGCATCTCTTCCGACGTCCAGCGCCCGTTCGTCCCCCGGGTGAGCATCAGCAGCTTGCCCGATACGTCATCGAGCAGCTTCACCCATAAGCGGTGATCGGTCGCATCGACCTCCTCGATCGCCTGCCGGGCGGTTGGCGCAAGCACCAGTTCCGCTACAGGCGCGCGATCCGCCGCCAGGTCGGTCAGCGGGTAAGCGACCAGCGACCCGGCGGCGAACGCCCCCGCCGCGCGTTGCAGGCGCACGATCGCGCGCCCCTCGATCACGTCGAAAAGATCCGCTCCGGCGGGGACCGGCAATGTGACGAAGCGACCGTCCGGAAGACCGACGCGATACTCATGATCGAAAAAGGTACGGCCGGTGTCGATCACCGGCCAGCGCCGGTTCGCATCGACGAAGGCGTTCGCACTCACCTCCACGCTGCTGGCGGGCGCTTCATACACCGTCTCGGCGGCCGCCAGCGGCGTGCCCCGCCGCCAGCGCTTGACGATCCGCGGGTATCCTGACGTCGTCAGCGATCCCGCGCCCCAGTCGGTCGCCACCAGCAACGTATCGCGATCGATCCAGGCCACGTCGCTTTTCGCTTCGGGCACGGTGAAACCCCCGGCGACGAACTGGCCGGTCGCCAGATCGAATTCCCGGACGACCTTCGCATCGGTGCCGCCCGGGCTCAGCTGAATCAGGCAGCGCGTATAGGCCGGCTCGAGGCACGACGCGCCGCCCCACACCCAGCTCTTGCCCTCTCGTTTGCCGAGCGCATCGACGTCGATCACCGTGCGCCACTGCGGCTTGCCGGCAACGACATCGCCCAGCGGCGCGATTCGCCATAGGCCGCGCGGGTTCCGGGCATCACGCCACAGATTGACGACCCGATCGCCCAGCACCGCCGACGGTTCGGCGATCTGCGCCTCGTCGTCGAGGATCGCTTTCGCGCGCCGGCGATCACTTTCGTACCGCGCGTCTTTCGTCAGCAGCGCCTCGGTCTCGGCATTCCACGCCGCAACCTGCGACAGCGCCCGCTGCCCCTCGACGTCCTCAAGCCAGAGATAGGGGTCAGCGGCGGGCGCCGCGGCCATCAGGGTGGGTAAGAGCGCAAGCGGCAGGAAACGTTTCATCCCGCGATGCGTAGCGATAGCCATACCACCCTTCAAGACAACGGGAGCGACGATTGGCGAACCACGACGAAGAGGACGATGCGCTGCAGCTCGGGCTTGTCCACATGCAGCTCGCGATGGCGAAAGCGGGCGCGGAGGACGGTGGGCGCGCCGTGGTGGTGCTGGAAGGCCGCGACACCGCAGGCAAGGATGGCACGATCAAGGCCGTCACCAAGCATCTCTCGGTTCGCAACACCCGCGTCGTCGCGCTGCCTAAGCCCAGCGACCGCGAGCGGTCGCAATGGTATTTCCAGCGCTATGTGGCGCATCTGCCCGCCGCCGGCGAGCTCGTGATCTTCAATCGAAGCTGGTATAATCGCGCCGGAGTGGAGGTCGTCAACGGCTTTTCGACTGAGGCGGAACAGGCGCAATTCCTGCGCGACGTGCCGGATTTCGAACGCATGCTGGTGGAGAGCGGGATCCGGCTGGTAAAGCTATGGCTCGACATCGACCGTGGCGAGCAGAAGCAGCGTCTGGCAAAGCGGCGCAGCGATCCGCTCAAGGCGCTGAAAGTGTCCGACCTCGACAAGGTCGCGCAGGATAAGTGGAAGGGCTATTCCGCCGCCCGCGATACGATGCTGGAACGCACCCATACGCCGGTGGCACCGTGGATCTGCGTCGACGCCAATCACAAGAAGCGCGCGCACCGCGCGATCATCCGGCACCTTCTCCACCGTCTCGCCCCGCCGGAGGTGGTCGCGACGATCGATGCACCTGATCCGAAGCTGCTATTCCCCTATTCGCCGGGCGAGGCGAACCGGCTGGCGACATAAGGGGACGCGCGTCGCGCCCCCGACGCCGTCAGTCCCCCGTCACTTTCGCAGGTCCCAGATCGCCCTGACCGACGCTGCCGCCCGCCATCGCCAGCATCGCATCCAGGCTCTTTTTCGCACGCAGTCGCAAATCCTCCTCGATCTCGATCCGCGGCGTCAGGTCGCGGAGCGCGACATACAGCTTCTCCATCGTGTTGAGCGCCATATACGGGCAGATATTGCAGTTGCAGTTGCCGTCCGCGCCGGGAGCGCCGATAAACGTCTTGCCCGGCAGCGCCTTTTCCATCTGATGGATGATGTGCGGCTCGGTCGCGACGATCAGGGTCTCCCCCGGCATCGCCATCGCGAAATCGAGGATACCGCGCGTCGAGCCTACATAATCGGCATGATCGAGGATTACCGCGGGGCATTCCGGATGCGCCGCGACCGGCGCGCCGGGATGTTGCGCCTTCAGCTTCAGCAATTCGGTCTCGCTGAACGCTTCGTGGACGATGCACACGCCGGGCCACAGGATCAGATCGCGCCCGGTCTTGCGCGCCAGATAGCCGCCCAGATTGCGATCCGGGCCGAAGATGATCTTCTGGTCCGCCGGGATCTGACTCAGGATCTTCTCCGCGGAGGAGGAGGTGACGATGACGTCGGACAGTCCCTTCACCGCCGCCGAGCAATTGATATAGGTCAGCGCGATCGCATCGGGATGCTGCGCCCGGAAGGCCGCGAACTGCTCGGGCGGGCAGCTGTCTTCCAACGAGCAACCAGCGTCCATGTCGGGCAGCACGACGGTCTTTTCCGGCGACAGGATCTTGGCCGTCTCGGCCATGAAGCGGACGCCGCAGAAGGCGATCACATCGGCATCGGTCGCCTGCGCCTTGCGGCTGAGATCGAGGCTGTCGCCGACGAAATCGGCCAGATCCTGAATCTCGGGCTGTTGGTAGTAATGGGCCAGAATCACGGCATTGCGCTCCTTGCGGAGGCGATCGATCTCGGCACGCAGGTCGAGGCCCTTGAGGCTGGTCGGCTGTTCCATCCGTGTCAGATGGACACCTTTGGTGACGCGATCAAGGCAATGTACGTCACGGCAGCGGCGGGAACGGCGGATAGGCGAGCGGATCGACCGTCGCGCCCGGCATCCCGGCACTCAGCGCCATGACCGCGGCCGCGCCCAGCGCACCGCGCCCGCATAGTTCGATCAGCAGGTGCGTCAGCGTCAACGCGCCGATCCCCCACCACCATGCGGGATGCACCGCACCGCGCGTCCGCCGATCGTAGATCGCGCCCGCCACCGGAATCGCCAGCAAAGTCGGGAACACCGCCAGCCCGGCATAAGGGATCAGCAACGGCAGCGGGAGCAGCCGGCCGAACGCCGGCCCCATAATCGCGGACATCGCGCTCGCCATCAGCCGCCGATGCCATTCGGTACGCCGCCGCATCCGCACCGCCGTGCCCGCCAGCGCCAGGAAGGTGACCAGCGCCAGACCGTCCATCGCCAGGAAATAGGCCGGGGTGAAGAAGAACGGCACTCGCCCGGTACGGACCAGCATCGCGACCGCCATCGAACCGGCGATCGCCATCGCCACCATCCAGCCGACCGAGATCCAGCCGAGCGTGCGATGCCAGCGCAGCGCGCCCATCGCGACCAGAATATTCTGGCACAGGTACAGCGTCACAAAGCCGAAGAAGACGATCGCGTGCAGATGAACGTGCCACGGCGCGGCGAATGTCGACCGCCCCATCGCCGCCTGCATCGAAAAGGCGGCAACGTTCACCAGCACCACCGCGATCGCGATCGCCAGGAAGAAGCGATGGTCGCGCGTCGGCCGCCGCGCTGCCGGTTCCACGCCACGCACGTCGAAAACATTGGTCGCCATCGGACAAGCCCCCCAGCCGTCGTCGCGATGCGCCTTTTACACCCTTTGCGCCTGTCCCTCAATCGGCAGCGTCAGGTGGCGTTGCCCAGCACCTCCTCCAGCGACCGGGTCAGGTCCCAGCGCGTATCGTCGGCCCCGCGCGGCTCGCCGGCGAAACGCACCGTCACGGTCACCGGCAGCCCGGCGGCGCGCAGCGTGCCGCCGAACAGCTGCGCCAATGCCGCACGGCCGTTCTCGCGCGCCTTGCGCATGTTCTCCGGCGACTGCGCCTCTGCCGCGACGCTGCGCGTGGCCGAGGCGGAGGCACGCTGCTGCAACTCGGTCATCGCGGTACGCGACACGAACAATCCGCTGGTCTGGTCGATCGTGACATTCGCCTCGTCCACATTGGGACGGCCGACGGTGACGTCCGGCACCTCCACCAGCAACGTCTTCGCCGTCGCGTCGTAGCGGAAATCGGACGGGCTAAGCGTGCGCAGGTCTACGAAATAGTCGACCTCGAACGGCGCCTTGACCACCCGGCTGGACGGCAGCCAACCCCATAGATGGCTGGTCGCACTGGTCGCCTGCACCGTCCCCGACAGCCGGCTGACGCGCAACTCGCTGCTGCCGTACAGCCTGCCGGCGACGACCCGCGCCACCGCGACGCCATTGTCGTCGGTGGTGACGGTATAGTCGCGAGTGAAGCGCCGGTACGCCGCCAGCGATCCCAGCACGATCGCCACCGCCACCGCAGCGCCGATCAGCAGCCGCCCCAGCCCGGTCAGACGCGTGTTCACGCCGTCACCGCGCGCCACGCGCCGCCGTCCGCCACGACCAGCCCGCGCCGGTCGAGATCGATCAGATGCGCCAGCACCGAACGCTCCGCCGCGCCGAACAGGCGCGGGTCGATCCCGGCGTACATACGCTCCACCATTGCGGGGATGCTGCGCGGCGCCTCGGCAAGCAGCCGCAGGATCTGCGCCTCGCGCTGCCGGCGATGCCCCAGCATGCCGCGCACCAGCCGTTCCGGGCGATCCACTTCCAGGCCGTGTCCCGGATAATAGACGCGATCACCGCGCCCCAGCAGCTTTTCCAGACTGGCCATATAATCCGTCATGTCGCCGTCGGGCGGCGAGATGACGCTGGTCGACCAGCCCATCACGTGATCGCCCGAGAACAGCGCGTTCGTCTCCGGGAGCGCGAAGGCGAGATGATTGCTGGTATGGCCGGGGGTGGCGATCGTCTCCAGCGTCCAGCCGGTGCCGCTCACCCGGTCCCCCTCGCTCAGTACGCGGTCGGGCGCGTAATCGGGGTCGAACGCATCGTCGGCGCGCGGCCCGTCGTCGGACAGGTGGAAGGCCGCCGCACCGACGATCGGCGCGCCGGTCGCCTGCCGCAGCGCCGCCGCGCCGGGCGAATGGTCGCGATGATGATGCGTGATGACGATCGCCGTCACCGGCCGACCCGCCACCACCCGCATCAGCGCCTGATGATGCGCATCATCAGCGGGGCCGGGATCGACGATCGCCACGTCGCGCTCTCCCACGATATGCGTCTGCGTGCCGGTGTAGGTATAGGGTGAGGCATTCGGTGCCAGCACCCGGGTGACGAGCGGCTCCAGCGTGATCGCTACGCCCGTGGGGAGATCGTCTGCCATCGGCTGCGGACATGGCGGACGCGCCCGCCTGGCGCAAGGGCGGGCGCGTCGCGGTGGTCGCCGGCCGTGCGAGGGTCAGTCCACGGCCGGCGGGAGGCTCAATCGTCGTGCGACGATCGCTCCTCCATCTCGTCGATCGCCTGATAGATGCCGTACAGCGCGACGCCGCGCTGCTTGTCATCGAGCGCGGGGTTGGCGATCACGGCCGCCCGCGCGCTGCGCAGCGACGCCAGCGCCGCTACGGCGCCCAGATGAGCACGGCTTCGCGCCACCTCGGCGCGCGCCGAGGCCGCGCTGGCGATCGCCTCGATCCGGTTGTTACATAGGATGACGACCTGCCGTGAGTCTTCGCGCCGATGCAGCACCGCCTGCCCTGACCCGCCTTCGCCATCGGAGCAGCGGCGCTCGATCAACTTCGGCGTCATCGCTCGAGCGCGCTCCACGCTAACGCTCGCTTCCGACCCGGCGCGCCAGGCGACGGGGGGCGCCGGCGGTACGGGCGGCGGCGGCGGCATCTTCGCCCTCGCCGGCGCGGGTGGCGCGGGTGGCGGCGGCACGGGATGCGCGGCCAGATAGGCCTCCGCCGCTGCCCCCTCGTAGCGTCGGGTGACGCCGTCGCGGACGATGGTGACGATCGGGCCGGCGTGGCGCGAGGTACGGATCACTTCGGTGCGCGTCTCGCGGCGCGGCGCGCCTTCAGGGTGAACGGCTGGCGCCGTCACAGCATCGCCGACGGGCGCTCCAGAATGGTCGCCCCGGGCGATCGAGTCGAGCGCGGCGATCGGCTTCAACGCCGCGATCTCCACCCCGGTGGCGGCCTCCACCCTCGTCCGCATGCGATCCGCCGCGTGCGTTCCCGATGCGGTCGCGAGCAGCCCGGCGGCGCCGATCGCCGACAGCGCCGCCGCCCCCAGCATCATGCGTCCGCGCGACACCCGCTGGCGGCCCAGCATCCGCAGCCGCCCCTTCAGGTTGCTGACGGTGTTAAGATGGCAGGCGGGCGATACCGCGCGTCCGTGCGCCGACTTGACGATCGCACAGCCATATGCGTGCCGTGCCGCGACGCCGGCCTGCGCCAGCACATAGGCGTCGTTCGCCATCTCCTGATCGGCGCGAAACGCGCGGAAAGCGATCCACGCCACCGGATTGAACCAGTGCAGCGCCAGCATCACCAGCGCGACCCAATTGGCGAACAGATCGCCACGCGCATGATGGGCCAGCTCGTGACGGATCGCGAGATCGCATTCGACCGCGTCGAACCGCGCGGCAAAATCACACGGCACCGCGACGACCCGGTCGAAGACGCCGAAGGCAAGCGGCCCGGTGACTGCGGTACTGCGGACGATCGTCACCGACCCCACCCGGTCGCTGACGACGCCATGATGCAGCACGCGATACCGGAACCGCGCGAACTGCAGCCCCTGCCACACCAGGAACACCAGCGCCCCGCCGAACCACAGCAGCAGCGCCAGATCGGGCCAGCCGATCGAACCGCCCGCGTCGGCCATTGCCGGCAACGTACCCATCGGCGGCACCAGATAACGGGTCATCGGCGCAGGATCGGCCAATGTCGGCAAGGCCGGCAGGACCTGCGCGCGCCACATGCCCGGCACGGGCGGCAGCGCCATGCGCAGGACGGGCAGCAGCCACAGCGCATAGGCCAAATGTGGCCCGAACAGCCGTCGCACCGGCATGCGGATCAACAGCACCAGCGCCAGCAGCAGCGCGGAGGCGAATGACGCCTCGATCAGCCAGCCGATCATTGTTTCAGCGCCTTCAGCAGCGCCTCGATCTCGGCGATGTCCTGATCGCTGAGCGCATCCCGTTCCGCCAGATGCGCGACGAGCGGGGTGAGCCGTCCGCCGAACAACCGGTCGATCAGCCGGCGCGATTCCCCGGCCACATATTCCTCGCGCGCGACGGCGGGCCGGTAAAGGTAACGGCGCCCCTCGACGTCATGCGCCACCGCCCGTTTGGCGAGCAGGCGGCCCAGCAGCGTCTTGACCGTCGCCGCGCTCCAGCCGCGCGCGGGATCGATCCGCCCCGCCACATCCTGCGCGGTGAGCGGGCTGTCATCCCACAGCACCTCCATCACCGCATGCTCCGCCTCGCTGATCCGCTCGACCACGACTCGCTCCCATGACGACTACAGTTGTAATCTCTCATCGATTACGACCGTAGTCAAGCTCGCCGCACCGCCGCGCCGGCGGCATAGTGTCGGAAATCCTTACATCGTCCTTCGCAACCGGGCGCCGGTTAACCATTGATCCCCGCCGGAATCCCTGTCGCGGGCATTCTGGCACACCATCTGCAAAGCTGGCCATGCACCGAGCGTTACGACGCTTCAGCCGGGCGGGCGTCGCTATCTCGATCTCGCGACCCCGCCCGCACCCGGTGCCGCCTTCCCCTCTTTATATGATGGCGCTTGCTGATCGCCTTGCTCGATCATGCCGTTCGTTAATTCGCATTTTTCCGATTACCGCCCGGCGGGTAGGGTCGTGTCATCGAAACGAACAGAGGCTGGGGCAAAGTGTGCCCGGCCGATCGCTCCGGCAGGGGCGGCGCTTGAGAGGAGAAGTTCGAATGGACAAGATCGCCGACGGCAGCCCGCTGAGCTGCCCGATGAAGGAGCCCGCCGCGCTCCGCGCTTTGCTGGGCCGCACCAACCGCGATTGGTGGCCGAACCAGCTGCCGCTCGATATTCTTCATCAGAAGGGGCTGACGGGCAATCCGTGGGGCGATGACTTCGACTATGCCGCGGAATTCCTGAAGCTCGATCTGAATGCCGTGAAGGCTGATCTGCGTGCGCTGATGACCGACAGTCAGCCGTGGTGGCCGGCGGATTACGGGCATTACGGTCCGTTCTTCATCCGCATGGCTTGGCATTCGGCCGGCACCTATCGCACCGGCGACGGTCGCGGCGGCTCGACCTCGGGCGCGCAGCGTTTCGCTCCGCTCAACAGCTGGCCGGATAACGCCAATCTCGACAAGGCGCGCCGCCTGCTGTGGCCGATCAAGCAGAAGTACGGCCGCGCGCTCAGCTGGGCCGATCTGTTCATCCTGACCGGCAACGTCGCGATCGAATCGATGGGCGGCCCGGTGTTCGGCTTCGGCGGCGGCCGCCAGGACGATTACGAGCCCGAGAAGGACGTCTATTGGGGCACGGAAGAGGAATGGGTCGGTCATGCCGACAACCAGACCCGCATCCAGCCGGACCGCGAAATGGTGCTGGAAAGCCCGCTGGCGGCGATTCAGATGGGCCTCATCTACGTCAATCCCGAAGGCCCCGGCGGCCATCCCGACGCGGCGCAATCGGCCCGCGACATTCGCGAAACCTTTGGCCGGATGGGCATGAACGACGAGGAAACCGTCGCCTTGACCGCGGGCGGCCACACGTTCGGCAAGGCGCATGGCGCGGGCGATGCCTCGCTGGTCGGGGCCGAGCCGGAGGGTTCGGATATCGCGCAGATGGGCCTCGGCTGGACGTCGTCGCATGAAAGCGGCTTCGGCGACCACACGATCACCAGCGGTATCGAAGGTGCATGGACCCCGACCCCGATCAAATGGGACATGACCTATTTCGACATGCTGCTCGACCATGAATATGAGCTGGTCCGCAGCCCCGCCGGGGCGAAGCAGTGGCAGCCGGTCGGCAATCCCGAAGAGACGCTGGCGCCGGGCGCGCATAGCCCGGACCGTCGCGTTCCGACGATGATGACGACCGCCGACATGGCGATGAAGGTCGATCCCAAGTACCTGGAGATCATGAAGAAATTCCGGGCCGACCCGGATTATTTCGCCGATGCCTTCGCGCGTGCCTGGTTCAAGCTGTGCCACCGCGACATGGGGCCGAAGGTGCGTTACCTCGGCGCCGACGTGCCGCAGGAAGATCTGATCTGGCAGGATCCGATCCCGGCGGTCGATCACCCGCTGATCGATCAGGGCGATGTGGCGTCGCTGAAGGCGAAGCTGCTCGGCTCCGGCCTGTCGGTGTCCGATCTCGTGCGCACCGCCTGGGCATCGGCGTCCACCTATCGCGGGTCGGATCACCGCGGCGGCGCGAATGGCGCGCGGATCCGGCTGGCCCCGCAGAAGGACTGGGACGTCAACGAGCCGGCGAAGCTGGCACGGGTGCTGGGCGTGCTGGAACAGATCAAGAGCGACTTCGACGGCGCCGCGAGCGGCGGCAAGAAGGTCTCGATCGCCGACCTGATCGTGCTGGGCGGTGTAGCGGCCATCGAAAAGGCGGCGAAGGACGCGGGGCATGACGTCACCGTGCCATTCACGCCGGGCCGCACCGATGCGACCGAGGAGCAGACCGACGCCGAAAGCTTCGACGTGCTGGAGCCCAAGGCCGACGGTTTCCGCAACTATCTGCAGGTGCGGTTCAACGTCCCCACCGACGAATTGCTGGTGGATCGTGCGCAGTTGCTGAAGCTGAGCGCGCCTGAAATGACGGTGCTGGTCGGCGGCCTGCGCGTGCTGGGCATCAACCACGGTGACGCGAAGCATGGCGTCTTCACCGATCGTGTCGGCCAGCTGACCAACGACTTCTTCGTCAATCTGCTCGACATGGGCACGGCCTGGAAGCAGGTCGATGGCGAAGGGGACGAGACCTATATCGGCACCGATCGCGCCACCGACGAGGAGAAGTGGACCGCCACCCGCACCGATCTGGTGTTCGGCTCCAACTCGCAACTGCGCGGGCTGTGCGAGATATATGCCTGCAACGACGCGAAAGAAAAGTTCGTGAACGACTTCGTCAAGGCATGGACCAAGGTAATGGATGCCGATCGTTTTGAACTGGTTCGCCGCTGAGAGTTCAGCTAGTAAGCCATTGAAGGATCGAGGGGACCGGGCGTCATTGCCCGGTCCCCTCCGCGTTTTCCGGCCTTGCATGCCCTTCGGGTCGCCCGAATGCTGCGTGGTCGGGGGTCGCCGGCGTGCCCCCCACGTCGGCGGCCTTTTTCCGTCTGTCGGGCGGATGTCCACGGGCCCGGTCGAAGGCCGGCGATACAGCACGATCCGGGCCAAGCGCCCCGCCCCGCGTTTCTCCGTACCGATGGTTCACCCACCCCGCAAAAGCAGCTAGGGTCCCGGCATGCGCAGACACATCCTCGCCGTTATCGGTCTTGTCCTTCTCGTCGGTATCGCGGTGGTCGCCTGGCTGGCCTGGCCCGACAAGGCGCGGGTCGATCTTGCCAACGTTGCCGGCGCCCGACCCGAGATCACCGCGCCGCGCGAACAGGTGCTGCCGACGGTGAAGACCGCCAAGCCGATCGGCTGGGCGCAGGGGCAAACCCCGGTTCCGGCCACCGGACTGAAGGTCGCCGCTTTTGCGACCGGCCTCGACCATCCGCGCTGGCTGTATCGCCTGCCCAACGGCGATGTGCTGGTCGCCGAGACGAACTCCCCGCCCCGCGACGGTGGTGGCATCAAGGGCTGGGTGATGCGGATGCTGATGGGGCGGGTGGGCGCGGCGGTGCCCTCGGCAAACCGCATCACGCTGCTGCGCGATGCCGATGGAGACGGCGTCGCCGAGGTGAAGACGCCGTTCATGACCGGGCTAAACTCACCCTATGGCATGGCGCTGCTCGACGGGCAGTTGTATATCGCCAACACCGACGCACTGGTGCGCGTGCCATATCAGGAAGGCGCAACCAGGATCACCGCCAAGCCCGAGCTGGTCGTCAAACTGCCGGGGGGCGGCAATCACTGGGCACGCAACGTGATCGCGGCGGAGGACGGCCGCACCCTCTACGTCTCGGTGGGGTCGGCTTCGAACATCGCCGAGAACGGGCTGGACAAGGAACGCTTCCGCGCCGCGATTCTGCAGGTCTATCCGAAGGAAAAGACCTTCCGCATCTTCGCCGCAGGGCTGCGCAACGCCAATGGCATGGCGCTGGTGCCCGGCACCAACCGCCTGTGGACGGTCGTCAACGAACGCGACATGCTGGGTTCGGACCTCGTTCCCGACTATCTGACCGCGGTCGAACTGGGCGATCATTTCGGGTGGCCTTGGTATTATTGGGGTGGCTATGTCGATCCGCGCGTCGAGCCGAAGAACCCGCAGCTGCAGCAATATGCGAAGCGCCCCGATTACGCGCTGGGGCCGCATGTCGCGGCGCTGGGGCTGACCTTCGCCAACGACGCGAAACTGGGCGATCGCTTCGCGCGCGGTGCATTCATCGGCGAGCATGGCTCCTGGAACCGCGCGCCGCTGTCCGGCTATAAAGTGGTGTTCGTGCCGTTCACGGAGGCGGGCTGGCCGGTCGCCAATGCCAAGCCGATCGACGTGCTGACCGGCTTCGTCAACGCCGACGGAAAGGCGCATGGTCGCCCGGTCGGCGTCATCACCGATCGCACCGGGGGGCTGCTGGTCGCGGACGATGTCGGGAATGTGATCTGGCGCGTGGCGGCGGCCGGCTAACCCGCGGCGCACGCTCCGCGCTACTCCAGCAGCTTCGGCCCGTCCTTCTGCAATTTGGCGCGGAGCGGCTCCGCGAACATCGCCAGGAAGGCGGGAAGCTGGAACACGGCATGGACATTGCGGTCCGCCACCTCCAGCCGCACCGCCACGCGCTGCCCCATCCCCTCGACGGTGAAATGCAGCGTATCGCCGTCCCAGCGATGCTCGGTGACATGTCCGCCGGGCACATAATTCGCGAACTTGCCAAAGCCGCCCTCGATTCGCTGCCTGGCGGCGGCGGTGCCGAGCTGATGCGGCAGGTCGACCTCGATCGGCTGGCTCATGCGGCATTCCTCTCGGTTTCGAACAACATGCGATCGTCCGCGAACGCCTTGAACTCCAGCGCGTTGCCGCTGGGATCGCGGAAGAACATCGTGGCCTGTTCGCCCGCCTGCCCTTCGAAGCGGACATGGGGCGCGATGCCGAAGACGATCCCCGCCGCACGCACCCGTTCGGCAAGCGCCTGCCAATCGGGCATCGTCAGCACGATGCCGAAATGCGGCACCGGCACGTCATGCCCGTCGACCGCATTTTCGACCGTCACCGCCCGGGCGGCGGGATCGAGATGCGCGACGATCTGGTGGCCGCCGAAATCGAAATCGATCCATGTATCGCTCGACCGCCCTTCGCGGCATCCAAGGATATCGCGATAGAAAGCGCGCGCGGCAGCCAGATCGTGGACGGGGAAAGCAAGATGGAACGGGCGCAGTGTCATGCGCCTGTGATACGCCGCGCGCAGGCACCCGTCACCACCCTTTGCACCAGGCGCTCGTTCCGGCTTGTCGCCACGCACTGATCAGGACATCACCCCCGACGATGATCGCCCTCACCCGCCGCTATCCCGCCCTGACCGCCCTGCTGCTCGGCGCGGCCGCCGCCTGTGGCTTCGCGCCGCTCGATGCCTGGTGGCTGGCGCTGCCGTGTATCGCGCTGTGGATGGCGCTGGTCCATGAAGCGCCGGGCGCGCGGCAAGCGGCGTGGCGCGGCTGGGCCTTCGGGGTCGGCCATTTCACGATCAACGACAATTGGTTCCAGCATGCGTTCGACTTTCAGGACCGGATGCCGCCGGTGATCGGCTATGCGGCGCCGGTCGCGCTGGCATTGTATCTCGCGGTCTATCCTGCGCTTGCCGCGTGGCTGGTGTGGCGGTTGCGGCGACCGGTGCTGGATGCCGCGTGGGTCCTGCTGTTCGCCGCCGCCTGGATGCTGACCGAATGGCTGCGAAGCTGGGTGTTTACCGGTTACGCCTGGGATCCGCTCGGTGTGATGTGGCTGGGGCTGCCGTTCCGGGCGGTCGCCCTGTTCGGGCGCGACATCGGCACGTATGCGCTGTCGGGGCTGTTGATCGTCACAGCCGGCGCGCTGGCGCTCGGTGTCGCGCGTCGCCGCTGGCGGCTGGGCGCGGTGCTGGTCACGATCGTGCTGGTGCAGGTCGTCCGCGTCGCCCTGACGCCGCTGCCCACCGCCCCGGCGACGGCGCCGCGTCTGGTGGCGGTACAGCCCGCCGTGCCGCAGGATCAGCGCGGTGAGAGCGATCAGGCGATGATGCTTGCCCGCCTGACGCAGCTGTCGGGCCGCCCTGGCCCGGTGCCGCGCCTGGTCGTCTGGCCCGAGGGCGTCATCCGCGACTTCATCGAGCCCGGCTATCCGTCGTGGATCTATGGCGACAGCAGCCCTTATGCCACCCGCGCGCGCATGGCGTCGGTGCTCGGCCCGCGCGACATGCTGATGACCGGCGGCACCGCGCTGCATTTCGGCACCTCCGTCTATCCCGACACCGCCGCCAATTCGGTCTTCGTGATCGACCCCGCCGGGCGGATCCGTGGACGCTACGACAAGGCGCATCTGGTGCCCTATGGCGAGTATCTGCCGATGCCCTGGCTGTTGAAGCCGCTCGGCCTGTCGCGCCTCGTTCCCGGCGACATGGATTTCTCCGACGGCCCCGGCCCGCGCACGCTGACGCTGCCGGGGTTCGGCGCGATCGGGGTTCAGATTTGCTATGAGATCATCTTCTCGGGGCAGGTGATCGATCGGGCCCGGCGGCCTCGCCTGATCTTCAATCCGTCCAACGAGGCGTGGTTCGGCGCATGGGGTCCGCCGCAATTCCTGCGACAGGCGCAAATGCGTGCGATCGAGGAAGGGCTGCCGATCGTCCGTGCCACCCCCAACAGCAATTCCGCGATCATCGCCGCCGACGGCACGGTGCTGGCCACGGTGCCGCATCATGCCCCCGGCGCGGCGGAAGCGCCCTTGCCACCCGCTCTGCCGCCGACGCTGTTCGCACGGCTGGGCAACGCGGCCGCGTTGCTGTGCGGCCTCGCGCTGGTCGCCATCGCCGTTGCCATTCGCCGTCGCGCCCGATAAAGACATAAAGATAGCTTTATGTCTTTATTTCTCACTGGAGCGTCCATGCGTCAGTCGTTCATCTTCACGTCCGAGTCCGTGTCGGAAGGCCACCCCGACAAAGTCGCCGATCAGATTTCCGACGCGATCGTCGATCTGTTCCTGTCGAAGGATCCCGAAGCGCGCGTCGCATGCGAGACGCTGACGACGACGCAGCTCGTCGTGCTGGCGGGGGAAATCCGCGGCAAGGGCGTGTATGAAAACGACCAATGGGCCCCTGGCGTCGAGGCGGAGATCGAGGCGGCGGTGCGTGCCACGGTGAAGCGGATCGGCTACGAGCAGTCGGGCTTCCACTGGAACGAATTCAAGTTCCTCAACAATCTGCACGGCCAGTCGGCGCATATCGCGATGGGTGTCGACGAAAGCGGCAACAAGGACGAGGGCGCCGGCGACCAGGGGATCATGTTCGGCTATGCGACCGACGAAACCCCGGGCCTGATGCCAGCGACGCTCTATTACAGCCACAAGATCCTGGAGCGCATGGCGGCGGATCGTCATTCGGGCGCGGCCCCCTTCCTGGAGCCGGATGCGAAGAGCCAGGTGACGCTGCAATATGAGAATGGCGTCCCGGTGAAGGCGACCGCGCTTGTCGTCTCCACCCAGCATTCGGCGGACCTGTCGAACGACGCCGGCCAGGCGAAGCTGCGCGACTATGTGAAGGGCGTGTTCGCCGAGGTGCTGCCCGACGGCTGGCTGCCCGAGGACAAGGCGATTTACGTCAACCCGACCGGCCTGTTCGAGATCGGTGGCCCGGACGGTGACGCTGGCCTGACCGGGCGCAAGATCATCGTCGACACCTATGGCGGCGCAGCCCCCCACGGTGGCGGCGCGTTCAGCGGCAAGGATCCCACCAAGGTCGATCGCTCCGCCGCCTATGTCGCCCGCTATCTGGCGAAGAACGTGGTCGCGGCGGGACTGGCCAAGCGTTGCACGATCCAGCTCTCCTACGCGATCGGCGTCGCCGAACCGCTATCGGTGTATGTCGATCTGCACGGCACCGGTACGGTCGCGGAAGCCCGGCTGGAAGCCGCGCTGCCGAAGCTGGTACGCCTGACCCCCAAGGGCATCCGCGAGCATCTGAAGCTCAACAAGCCGATCTATTCGAAGACCGCGGCTTATGGCCATTTCGGCCGCGACGCCGAGGGTGATCTGTTCACCTGGGAAAAGACCGATCTGGTCGACGATCTGAAAGCCGCCGTCGCGGGCTGAGGATCACGCCGGGCGGGTGGTTCGCCACCCGCCCCTCTACCCTCGGCGCGCGTCAGCGCCTCTCTTCGTCCCCCACCGCCGTCGCGGGGACGCCGCGCTGTTCCGCCATCGCCTGCCAGCCGGTGATGAACAGCGCCGCCACCACCGGGCCGACGACGATGCCGCTAAGCCCCAGCGCCTCGATCCCGCCCAGAGTGGTGACCAGCACCAGCCAGTCGGGAATACCCGTGTCCCGCCCGACGAGGATCGGACGCAGGATATTGTCCGCCAGGCCGATCACCAGCACCCCCGATGCGATCACCACCGCCGCCTGCCAGATCGAATCGGTGGCGAGCAGATAGACCGCTACCGGACCCCAGATGATCGCCGGCCCGATCGCGGGCAGCAGCGCCGCGATCGCCATCAACATGCCCCATAGCAGCGCCGCTGGCAGACCGACGATCCAGAAGGTGATCGCGCCCAGCCCGCCCTGCACCAGCGCGACGACACCGGATCCCTTGATCGTGGCGCGAACGACCGCCACGAACTTGGCCGCCAGCCGGTCCGCCACGTCACGTTCGAGCGGCATCGCCCGCACCACCGCCGGGCCCAGCCACGCGCCATCGCGCAGGAGGAAGAACGTGACATACAGCCCGACGCCGAACGCCAGCAGGAAGGCCGCCGCATTGCGCCCGATCGACAGCGCCTGTTGCGCGATCACGCTGACGCTGTTGCTGACCGCGGCGCTGAGCCGTGACTGCACCCGCTCGAAACTGCCGAAGCCGTAGGAGTCGAGCAATTGCCGCAACCGCGTCGGTAGGGCGTCATGCACCTGTTCGAAATAGGCGGCGAAGTTGATCTGGCCGGACCGCATCTGCTGATACACGCCCGCCGCCTGATCGATCACCAGGCTGGCAAGGATCAGCGCGGGCACGACGACCGCGAAGGTGATGATCAGCAAGGTGAGCGCCACCGCCAGATTGCGCCGCCCGTTCAATCGGATCAGCATGCGCTGGTACATCGGCTGAAACAGCAGCGCGGCCAGCGCCGCCCATAGCAGTGCCCCCACGAAGCTGGCGACGATCACGCCCAGCCCGATCGTGATCAGCGCCAGAAACAGAATGAAACCGCCGCTTTCGACGCGGCGACGATCAATGGCCATAGTCTCCCCTTCCCGGTCGATCAGCTTGGGTGCGCTTCGGTTTCGGCCTCCGCCGCCGATGTCGCGCGTTGCTCGCCATAGCGCTCGATCGTGCCGAACGCCCAACTCGCCAGTCGTTCCGCAACCCAGCCAATCGCCGCCCCGGCCGCGACATCGGTGGCATAATGCGCGCCGCGTGCGACCTGCCCCGCGCCGGCCACTCCCGCAGCCAGCTGTGCCGGCACCGCGACGGCCGGCATGTCGTGCCCGACCGCCCGGGCCACCGCCACCGCCCCGGCGGCGTGGCCTGAGGGAAAGGCGTTGCGACTGCTATCGTCCGTACCGTGGCCGGCGCCGATTTCCGATCCGTCACGCGCCGCATTCGGGCGGACGCGATCCACGCTCGCCTTCATCACCGTCTTCAGCCCGGTGGCGATCAGGTGACTGGCCAGCATACGCGCGCCACTGCGGGCCAGCGCCGGCCGGCGCAACGCCGCCCCCAGCGCCAGCGTACCGATCCCCAATGCCAGCAGCGGTGGTTCGTCAGTGGCCTTGGCCACCGGCGTCAGCGCGCGGGTGATCGCCGATCCGATCAACGCCTGCGTCGCGATCGTCGCCCGATGTTCTTGCTTGGCCGCCTTGCGCAGCTTGTCCTTGCTCTTCTTGCCCATCGTCACCAATCCTCGCCACCAGCCGCCGGGACCTCGCCGCTGACCTGACCATGCGCAAGGACGCTGAACAACCCGGCGCCCCCCAGCAGATTGCCCGCCACCGCCGGCAGAATCAGCGTCGCCAGCGTCCGCCCAACCGATACGTCACCGTGCCACATCAACAGAAATGCCTCCGCGGACCCGACCACCGAATGGCTGAGCCCGGCCGCACCGACGGTCCAGGTCACCGCGAAGATCACGAAAAAGGCCTGTTCGCGGCCATTGGGCAGCATCCAGGCGATGCTGGCGATCAGGAAGCCCGCCGGAATGGCGGTCAGGAAGGTGGCGAGCGCATCATGGGTGAGGATGCGTTGCGACACCTCGACCATCGCTTCGCGCAGCGCGATATCGATCAGCCCGGCATAGGACAGCGCCAGGGTCGCGACCGCGGTGCCGATCAGATTGGCACTCAGCACGATTCCCCATAGCCGCATCGTTCGGCGCAGCCCCGCCCGCGTTGGCCGCGCCACCAGCGGCAGCATCGCGGTGATCGTGCTTTCGGTGAAGAACTGCATACGGCCCAGGATGACGATGACGAAGCCGATCGGATAGCCGAAGCTCACCAGCAGCGTCTTCGCCGGGGACTCGGGCAGCGCCAGATGCAGCGCGCCCTCCGCCAGCAACGAGGCGTTGATCGCCAGCCCGGCCGCCAGCGCGGACCAGAACAGCGACGCGGTGGGCCGATCGAGCTCGCGCTCCCCCTCTTCGCGCACCGCCCGGTGCACCTCTCGCGGCTCGGCGGCCTTGAGATCCTCGACCGCTTCCGTCTCGACATCTTTTCCCATCGGGAGCGAACGGACGGCGAACCGTTTCGCTCCCGCACGGTTGTTTTCGTACCCGATTAGGGTTGCAGCGCGGCGGTATAGGCGACGAACGGCTCGGCCAGCACCATACGGCCATCGCGCCACACCTGCACGCCGCCGCCGCCCTTCGCCGTATCCACCGATGCCAGCACGCGATAGACATAGCCGGCGTTGTTGAACTCAAACACCCGGCGCCCGCCGCGCTGGTCGACCAGCCGCCCATTGTCGATCGTCAACGATGCGCGCGTATCGTGCCCGGCGCCCGCCTGCGGCAACTCGGGCAGGTTCGAATCGGCGTTGTAGCTGCGATAGCGATAGCCGTTGGTTGGCGTCTGCGTGATCTGGATCGACCGGCGTGCGGTGACCCCCAGGATGCGCGTCTGCGGCATGAAGCGGCAGACATTCTCATGTCCGGCCCAGCGCACCCCGACGATCGCGGGCGTGGTGGCGGGCGGATCGACCATGCCGGGATTGACGGCGTGCACCGCACCCGTCGACTGCCCCGCCCCGTCGAGCAGCGGATACCATATCTGGCCGGCACCGGCATCGCCCGCGCCGATACGCACCGGCGTCTGCTGGCCGGCAAGGCCGGGTCGGGCGAACACGCTCAACATCGCCCGGCGCGCCTTGTCCGGGGCGGATAGCACCAGGACGCGATCACCGTCGATCGCGTCGCAGACGAACACCGCCGGGCGCCACCCCTCGGGCGCTCGCTGCATGGAAATCGACCGGGGCGTCTGCAACTGCCCCCATGCCGCCAGCGGCGCTGCCAGCGCCATGGTCGCCACGCCGATCGTCCACCCACGCATTGATCGTCCTCCGTTTCGTTTCCGCGCCAAAGCCGTTAGGCGGCCCTGCATGAATGATCCCACAACGATCCGCCGGCTCTATGGCCGGCGTCAAGGCCATGCGCTTCGCGCCGGCCAAGCCGCGCTGGTCGAGGAAACGCTGCCGCTGCTATCGGTACCAGCCGATGGCGCGCTCGACGCGGAGCGCCTGTTCGGCGACGAGCGGCCGTTACAGGTGGAGATCGGCTTCGGCGCGGGGGAGCATCTCGCAGCGCAGGCCGCCGCCGCGCCCGGCACGGGCTTCATCGGCTGCGAGCCGTTCCTCAACGGTGTCGTCGGCGCGCTCGGCCATATCCGCGACGGCGGGCTCACCAACGTGCGGATTCATATGGGTGACGCGCTGGAGGTGATCGAACGGCTGCCTGATGCCTCGCTGGAGCGCGTCTACCTGCTCCACCCGGACCCCTGGCCAAAGGCACGTCACGCGAAGCGGCGCATGATGAACCACGGCCCGCTCGACCTGATCGCGCGCAAGCTGAGGCCGGGCGCCGAGTTCCGCCTGGGCACCGACGACCCGACCTATTGCCGTTGGGCGATGATGGTGATGGACCAGCGCCGCGACTTCCTATGGCAAGCGCGACGCCCTGAGGATTTTCTTCACCGACCCGACGACTGGCCCGAAACACGTTACGAACGCAAGGCGCGCCGGCATGGGCACGAGGTCTGGTACTTCCGGTATGTGCGCATATGATCGCGCTATTATAGACTTACGCCGAATCAGTCGGCGGTGCGTTCAATCGCACTGTTCGAGACTTACAGTTCCGCCACGTTAACCACGTCGTTTCAGGCTCCATTATGCCTGTCGGGCGCATAGCTTGACGTCATGCAGGGGCGGGATTTGCATACGACCATCAACGGGTCTTCCGGCCAATCGCCGGCGACGTGCCGTGGCGCATTGCTCGGGCGGATCGGCCGGTCACGCTCGGGCAACGTGATGATGATGACCGCGATCGGTATCATCCCGCTGATCGCGATGATCGGCGGCGCGGTCGACGTCAGCCGTGTCTATATGACCTATGCCCGGCTGCAGCAGGCTTGCGACGCCGGAGCGCTCGCTGGCCGAAAGGCGATGCAGAACGTCACTGCGCTGAGCGGCGCCGAGCAGGCGAAGGCGAACGAATTCTTCGACTTCAACTTTCCGACCGGAACCTATGACGGGCGGAATATCGCTCGCTCGTTCGCCAAGGGAGGCGACGGCACCGTCGTCGGGAACGCCTCGGTAACCTTGCCGACGACGTTGATGAAGATCTTCGGTTTTACCACCATCCCCGTGTCGGTGTCGTGCCAGGCAACGCTCAATATCCCCAACACCGACGTGATGTTCGTGCTGGACGTCACCGGATCGATGGCCGATCCCGCGTCCAGCGGGGAAACGACGAGCAAGCTCGACGGGCTCAAGCAGGCGGTGAAGGACTTTTACGGCGCTCTGGGGCCTGGCGCGCCGTCGGGCCCGGGGCGGGTGCGCTACGGCTTCATGCCTTATTCCAGCAACGTCAATGTCGGCCGGATCATCTACAATTTGAACCGGGCGTATATTGCGGGCGGAACAGGTAGCGAGAACGTGCCGTATCAGTCGCGGTCCGCCTATACCTACCGGGATTACAGAGGAAATTTGCAGGTCGCCTGGACATACCAGCGGATCAATTACGATGTTTCAACTGTCGTACAAAACGGTACGGCGGCGAATCCCACTTATTATACGGGCACGGGCCAGGCCAACAACCCGAACATCAACAACGGTTATTATTCCTCCAACGGGCGCACCTATACCTATACGGTTTCGACGCCGTCGACGATTGGGTGGAATGGTTGCATCGAGGAAGCGTCGAGCAACAACACGATCACCACGGGATCCTCGATCACTCCCCCCAGCGACGCATTCGACCTAATGATCGACCTGATCCCGAACAGCGCGGCGACCCGTTGGAAACCGTTTCTGCCGGACATCCAGTTCGATCGAAGCGGCTGGTGGCTTGGCCGCGATCGTGGCTGGGTGGCGAGCGGCTTCGCTGCTTGCCCGCGCGAAGCGTCGGTGCTGCAGCAATATGCATCGGACTATAACGCCACGTCGAAAAGCTCGGCATCGTTCAGCGCCTATGTCGACTCGCTGACCGCCGTCGGCGGCACCTATCACGATATCGGGCTGATCTGGGGCGGGCGCTTCCTGTCGCAGGACGGCATTTTCGGCACTACCAATGCCGATGCCGCCGCACCGGGGGCGTATCAGGTATCGCGCAACATCGTGTTCATGACCGACGGCACCCTCGATACGCGCGCCGCCGCCAACGATCCGTGGGGTATCAACAATCTCGACGGTCGCATCCGCCCGACGAACGCGAGCGACTCCGACATGAACGCTGCGCACCAGCGGCGTACCGAGATCATCTGCAATCAGATGAAGGGCAAGGGCTTCACGGTCTGGGTGGTCGGCTTCGGCGTGACCCAATTGTCCACCACGCTGCAGCAATGCGCCAGCGACAGTGCACATTGGGCGGTGGCAACCGACACCGCAGCGCTGCGCGCCGCGTTCGCCAAGATCGCCCAGACTATCGGTGGCCTGCGCCTGTCTTCGTGACCGATCTCGCGGAATGGCGGTATCCCGTTAATTTTTCAGTGATTACGTTGATGCAGAATTAACTACATTGAAGTCTTACCCGCGGCCTCCTTAGACCCGGGTCATGATTTGGGTGCTACGCTTCTCCTGTATCGATCGGCGCCGCAGGTGATCGTTCTTCCTCTCACCGGGGGATCGCGCGGCGAAGGGGTGCGCGCGACCGATACGTTCGAGGCGCGCGCCGCTCGAACCGCGCATTGGTACGCCCGCCTCTCCGGCGCGCTGATCGCCCTGCGCAGCCATTTCGATGGCGACCTCGACCTGCTGGTCATCTATCTGATCTTCGCCGCCGCGGCGAAGCCCGCCCGGCGCGGCCACGCGGTTCAGTCGCGCGGCATCAATGCGTTGAGCATCGCCGACATCTCGTCGATCCCGCGCGAAACCGTCCGGCGCAAGCTTCGTCGCCTCGCTGCGCTCGGTTACCTTCGGCTGGAAGACGACGGTCTCTGGTATTGCGTCGAGGCCGAGGCGGTGGCGGGCATCAACTTCTTCCTCGATCGCCTGCGCAGCACCGACGACAGCGCGCTGCCGGTGCTTGAACGGCCCGAGATCAAACCGGCCCGGCAACGGCGCGACAAGCGGCGGGCCATCGCGCGCTAGATGCAGCGGAGCCCGCTCGCGCATCCGCACGACGCCGCATCATCGCCTGACCATCATGCGACGATCGCGTCCTCGCGGCGTTCGGGCCTGATGTAGATCGACGCCAGTTGCGGGAGAAGATCATGCAACTCCCGCTCGATATCCTCGATCAGCCGCTCGCCGTCGCCCATCGTCAGTTCGTCGGCAAAGTCCGCGCTGATCGCGACGAAGATCGCCTCCGGCGCAGTATGGATGGTGCGAACGTGGTTGACCGCGCGGATCTGCGGCCGGCGAGCGAGCGTTTCGCGGATCGTCGTGATCAGCCCTGCGTCTGCACTCTCCCCGATCAGCAGTCCCTTTGCTTCGCGCGCCAGCAACAGCGCCACCGCCGCTAACAGCGCGCCGATCGCGATCGACGCCGCGCCATCGAGCCGCGGTTCAGCAAAATGATGACTCGCCCAGACGCCGATCGCGGCCAGCACCAACCCCGCCAGCGCGGCGCTATCCTCGAACAGAACCATGAAGCCGGCGGGATCCTTGGACGCCCGTATGGCTTTCCACCAGCCGGCATTGCCGCGCGTGGCGTTGAATTCGCGCATCGCCAGCGTCCAGGATCCCCCCTCCAGCACGAAGGCGATTCCCAACACGATATAGTTGACCGCCGGATCGCGAAGGGGTTCGGGTTCAAGGATATGCAGGTAGCCCTCGTAGATCGAGATGCCTGCGCCAAGCGCGAAGATCAGCATCGCCACCACGAACGCCCAGAAATACAGTTCCCGACCATAGCCGAACGGATGCAACCGATCCGGCGCGCGCGCGGCGCGTTTTTGCCCGTGCAGCAACAGGATCTGGTTGCCACTGTCCACCAGGGAGTGAACGCCCTCGGTCAACATCGACGAGGAGCCGGTGAGACTGGCGGCGATGAACTTCGCCACCGCGATTCCCACATTGGCCGCGAGCGCGCCATACAACACCAGATTGGCACGGATCGCCGCCAGCCATCCCCCCCGGCCGGCCGCCTGGTCCGTCGCCTGCGCCTGTCGCTGTTCCGCCATATCGATCCTGCCCCCTTCGGACAGGCTCAACGCCTTCGCCCGGTCGATTTCTTCATCCCTGCAATCCCGGCAACCGATCGACGCGCCTTCGCATGCAAACGATCATGGCGTCTTGCAACGATATCGATCGGGACGATCACTCTGCCGAATTACTTACTCATTCCGGGCGTGGGAGCGCTATTCTCGCGAGTCGTTTTTTGTGTTAGTTACAGCCGCAATCGATCCTGTCGATCTATGGGGAAGGATGCATGGTGGCCGACACGATGAGCCGTCGTCGACGCATCGGGGTGTGGATGATCCTTTCGCTCGCCAGTTGGGCGGCGGTGGTCACCTCGGTGAAGGTGGCGTTGCTGCTCTTCCGGTAACCGGCGTCGCTTGCCACCCCGCCGGGGTCAGTCGAGGTTCGGGCGCAACAGTCGCGTCGCACGTTCCTCGTCGACCCCCAGCCGCCGGGCGTAATCGTCCCGCTGATCAAGCCCGATCCGCGCCACGCCGAAATATTCGGCTTGCGCATGCCCGAAATAGAAACCGCTGACCGCCGCGGTCGGCAGCATCGCGAAGCTTTCGGTCAGCTCCAGCCCGACATTGGCTTCGGCGTCCAGCAAGTCGAACAACGTGCGCTTCAGGCTGTGTTCCGGGCAGGCGGGATAGCCGGGCGCCGGGCGAATGCCGCGGTATTGCTCGCGGATCAGCGCCTCGTTGGTAAGCTGCTCGTTGGGGGCATAACCCCATAGGGTGGTGCGGACATGCGCGTGCAGCGCCTCCGCGAACGCCTCCGCCAGACGGTCCGCCAGCGCCTTCAGCAGGATGTCGTTGTAATCGTCATTGTCGGCCTTGTAGCGCGCCAGATGCGCGTCGATGCCGTGAATGCCGACCGCGAAGCCGCCGATCCAGTCACCAGCGGGATCGATGAAGTCCGCCAGCGACATGTTCGCGCGGCCCTCGCGCTTGGCGATCTGCTGACGCAGGAACGGCAGCCGCGTCGAATGTTCGTTCGATCGGTTCAGGTCGGGAAGGTGCAGCCCGGCGGGAACGCCGCCGCCATCGGGCGTGCGCGTGTCGACGCTATGCCGATCGTGCACCCAGACGTCATCGTCATGCCGGTGACACGGCCACAGGCCGGCAACGCCGCGCGCGACAAGCCATTTCTCGGAAACGACGCGATCGAGCATCGCCTGCGCATCCTCGTACAGCGAGCGCGCACTCTCCCCGACGATCGCATCGTCGAGGATCGCCGGATAGGTGCCCGCCAATTCCCAAGCGCGAAAGAACGGCGTCCAGTCGATGTAGCGGCGCAGGTCCGCCAGATCCCAATCGTCGAACACGTGCACGCCCGGCTGCACCGGCGCGGGCGCCTTCAGCGCCATGTCAGCGGCAAAGCCGCGCCGACGCGCCTCGTCGAGCGGCAGCAGCGCATTCTGCCCCTTGCCCTCGCGCGCGTCGCGTACTGCCTGATATTCGGCAGCGACGTTCGTGACATAGGCCTCGGCCTGGGTTTCCGACACCAGCGTCGTCGCGACACCCACCGCGCGGCTGGCATCGAGCACGTGGACGACCGGCCCGGTATAAGCGGGTGCGATACGCAGCGCGGTGTGCACCTTCGAGGTGGTCGCGCCCCCGATCAGCAGCGGCATCCGCATCTGCGCGCGCTGCATCTCCTCCGCCACGGTCACCATCTCGTCCAGTGACGGCGTGATCAGGCCTGACAGGCCGATCATGTCGGCGTCATTCTCGTTCGCCGCCTCGAGAATCTTCGACCAGGGCACCATCACCCCCAGGTCGATCACCTCAAAGCCATTACACTGCAGCACGACGCCGACGATATTCTTGCCGATATCGTGCACATCGCCCTTCACCGTCGCCATCACGACGCGGCCCTTGGCCTTCGCGCCTGCCGACTTTTCGGCCTCGATGAACGGCAACAGATGCGCGACCGCTTTCTTCATCACCCGCGCGCTCTTCACCACCTGCGGCAGGAACATCTTGCCCGCGCCGAAAAGGTCGCCGACGACGTTCATGCCCTGCATCAGCGGCCCTTCGATCACCTCGATCGGGCGCCCGCCGCGCGCGGCGATATCCTGACGCGCAATCTCGGTATCCTCGACGACATGCGCGTCGATGCCCTTCACCAGCGCATGTTCCAGCCGCTTGACGACATCCCAGCCGCGCCATTCCTGTGCGGCTTTTTCCGCGACGGCATCGGTGCCGCGGAATTTCTCCGCCAGCGCGACCAGCCGGTCGCCCGCCTCGGGATCGCGGTTGAGGACAACGTCCTCGCACGCCCGGCGCAATTCGGGATCGATCGCGTCATACACGTCGAGTTGCCCGGCGTTGACGATCGCCATGTCCATTCCCGCGGGAATGGCGTGATAGAGGAACACCGAATGCATCGCGCGGCGCACCGGCTCATTGCCACGAAAGCTGAATGACAGGTTCGACAGCCCGCCCGAAATATGGACGTGCGGACAGCGCGCCTTGATGAGGCGACAGGCCTCGATAAAATCGACGGCGTAATTGTTATGCTCCTCGATCCCGGTCGCGACCGCGAACACATTGGGATCGAAGATGATATCTTCCGGCGGGAAGCCGATTCCGACCAGCAGCCTGTAGGCACGCTCGCAGATTTCCACCTTGCGCGCTTGCGTATCGGCCTGCCCCAGCTCGTCGAACGCCATCACCACCACCGCCGCGCCGTAGCGCATGCAGATTCGCGCGTGATGCAGGAACGCCTCCTCGCCTTCCTTCATGCTGATCGAATTGACGATCGGCTTGCCGGAGACGCATTTCAGCCCCGCTTCGATCACGTCCCATTTCGAACTGTCGATCATCACCGGCACGCGCGCGATATCCGGCTCTGCGGCGATCAGCTTCAGGAAGGTCGTCATCGCATGGTGCGCGTCGAGCAGCCCCTCGTCCATGTTGACGTCGACCACCTGCGCGCCATTCTCGACCTGCTGTCGCGCGACCTCGACGGCGCGCGCATAGTCGCCCGCCATGATCATCTTCTTGAACGCCGCCGATCCGGTGACGTTGGTCCGCTCACCGATGTTGACGAACGAGGTGGAGGAGTTGGTGGTCATAGCAACAGCATTATCCCGGCGCATACCGGGATCCGGAGTTCCGGGCGGCAGCGCATGTGGCTCTGGACCCCGGCCTGCACCGGGGTGATCGTCAAGGTGCGGGCGGCTAGGCCGCCATCGTGAACGGCTCCAGCCCTGCCAGCCGTGTCCGCACCGCCGGCGACGGCACCGCGCGCGGAGCGACGCCGCGCACCCGCTCCGCGATCGCGGCGATATGCGCGGGGGTCGAGCCGCAACAACCGCCCAGCACGTTCACCTGGCCCGCCTGCGCCCATTCGGCGACCAGCCCGGCGGTGGTCGCCGGCGCCTCGTCATAGGCGCCCAGTTCGTTGGGCAAGCCGGCATTGGGATAGACCATGATCAGCGTATCGCAGATCTCGCTCAACGTCTTGACGTGCGGGCGCAGCTGCTCCGCACCGAAGGAGCAATTCAGCCCGATCGTCAGCGGCTTCGCATGCCGCACCGCGTGCCAGAACGCCTCGACGGTATGTCCGGAGAGGTTACGACCTGACAGATCGGTCAGCGTCATCGACAGCATGATCGGCAGGTCGCGGCCCAGCGCGTCGCCCGCCTCCAGCGCGGCCATGATCCCCGCCTTGGCATTGAGCGTGTCGAACACCGTCTCGATCAACACCATGTCCGCCCCGCCCTCGACCAGCGCGTCGATCTGTTCGCGATAGACTTGCTTGAGATGGTCGAAGTCGATCTCGCGATAGCCGGGGTCGTTGACGTCGGGGCTGAGCGAGAGCGTCTTGTTGGTTGGCCCGATCGCCCCCGCGACGAAGCGCGGACGACCGTCCTTCGCCTGGAATTCGTCCGCGATCCGTCGCGCCAGTTGCGCGCTCTCGACATTGATCTCGCGCACCAGATGCTCCGCGCCATAATCGGCCTGGCTGATCCGGTTGGCGGAGAAGGTGTTGGTTTCCGCGATATCCGCTCCCGCCTCGAAATAGGCGCGGTGGATCGAAGCAGGCACATGCGGCGCGGTCAGCGCAAGGATGTCGTTATTGCCCTTCTGGTCGTGCGTCAGGCCAAGAGCGCCGGCATAATCCGCCTCGGACAGCTTCCAGTTCTGGATCTCGGTGCCGAACGCGCCGTCGGTGATCAGGATGCGCTTCGCCGCCTCGGCGCAGAAGGTTTCGCGGATGGTCATGCTCTTACTCCGTCGCACCGGCGCGCGCCGGTGCCTCTGTTCGGCCGGGGCGTGCGTAGCGCCCGAAACCCCGGGTTTCGCCGGGGTGCCGCTCGATCACGTCCGGTCACGCCGCCGCGGCGGTGGTGCACGGCCGCGCGCGCACACCGAGCAGATGGCAGATCGCGAAGCTCAGCTCCGCCTTGTTCATCGTATAGAAATGCAGTTGCTTGACACCGCCGGCGTACAGCTTGCGGCACAGTTCGGCGGCCACGGTCGCCGCGACCAGCTGCCGCGCGGCGGGCTTGTCGTCCAGCCCGTCGAACAATCGCACCAGCCAGCCGGGCACGTCGGTGCGGCACATCGCCGCCATCCGCTGCACACCCGCGAAGCTGCCGATCGGCATGATGCCGGGCACGATCTCGGCGTCGATGCCCGCTGCCGCAGCGGCGTCACGATACCGGAAGAAGGTTTCGGCCTCGAAGAAGAATTGCGTGATCGCGCGGTTCGCGCCGGCGTCCAGCTTGCGCTTCAGATTGTCGAGATCCGAACGCTGGTCGGCCGAATTCGGATGCCCCTCGGGATAGCCCGCCACCGAAATCTCGAACGGGTGCAGCCGCCGCAATCCAGCGACCAGTGCCGCCGCATTCTCATAGCCGCCGGGATGCGGCGCGTAGCTGGAGACGCCGGCGGGCGGATCGCCCCGCAGCGCGACGATGTGGCGCACGCCCGCCGCCCAATATTCCTCCGCGATCGCGTCGATCTCCGCCCGGGTGGCCTCGACGCAGGTCAGGTGCGCGGCCGCCGGCACCTGGGTTTCGCGTGCGATACGGGCGACCGTGGCGTGAGTGCGATCGCGCGTCGATCCGCCCGCGCCATAGGTGACCGACAGGAAGCGCGGCCCAAGTGGGCACAGGGTTTCAATCGACTGCCATAGCCCCTCTTCGGCCTTGTCGGTCTTCGGCGGGGAAAATTCGAAACTCACCTCCACGTCGCCGCGCACATCGGCGTAGAGCGGTGCATCGAGGGCGCGACGCGCCTCCTCGAGTTGATTGACCGAGATCGTCATGCCGCCTTCACCTCATGCAACGGCTCGCCGGCTTTCTGCCCGAGCCACAATTTCACCGTCAGCTCCCCGCCCGACAGCGTCTCGATCCGCGCCGGCCACAGCCCGGCGGCGGTGAACCAGCGCTCGATCTGCGCATCGGAGAAGCCAAGCCGCGTATGCGCGTCGCGCGCGCGCAACTCCTCGCGATCGTGGGGCGCGAAGTCCGCGATCAGCAACCGCCCGCCCGGCGACAGCACGCGCGCCGCCTCGACGATCGCGGCGCCCGGCTGCTGCGCGAAATGCAGGACGTGGTGCAGGATCGCGACGTCCGCCGCCGCGTCGCCCAAGGGCAAGGCGTACAGATCCGCCTGCCGCAATTCGGCATTCGCCAGCCCGCGCGCGCCCACCCGTGCCCGCGCCAACCGCAGCATCTCGCTGCTCTTGTCGATCCCCAGGGCGTGCGTCGCGCTGGGCGCGAACAGCTCGATCATCCGGCCCGTGCCGGTGCCGATATCGATCAGCCGCCCTATCTTCGCCGCGCCCAGGATCGACACCATCGCCGCCTCGACCTGCTCCTCCGCCACATGCAGCGACCGGATCGCATCCCATTCGCCGGCATGCGTTTCGAACCACGCCGCCGCCGCCGCGGCGCGATCGGCACGCACCGCCGCCAGCCGCGCGATATCAGCCTGCACCTCCGCCCCGACATCCCAGGCGGACAGCGCCGCCATCACCGGCGCGACCAGCATCTCCTGTCCCAGCGCGACAAACACCCAGCTGCCTTCCTTGCGGCGCTGGGCAATGCCGGCGTCGCACAGGATCTTCACATGGCGTGACACGCGCGGCTGGCTCTGCCCGAGCACCTGCGCCAATTCGCCGACGGACAGCTCCATCGTACCCAGCAACGCGACGATGCGCAGCCGCGTCTCGTCGGCCAAGGCACGGAAAATGTCGAGCGCGGCTTTCATCCAACGACATATAAAGATATCTTTATATGAGGTCAAACGGGATCGTCGTCGGGACCCTTTCGCGCTGCTCTGGCGTTCGCAAACCCGCCCCGGCTATTGTGCCGGCGTAACAATCGATGAGATGTCCGCACGGCGCGGCCATCACAAACAGGGGAGTGAAACCCATGAAGCGTACCATGATTCTGGCACTGTCGGCCGCTACCGCTCTGTCGCTCGCGGCATGCAGCGAGCGCGCGAAGAACGAAACCGCCGAAGCGGGCAATGCCATTGCTGCGGACACCACCGCGACGACCCGCGAAGCCGCTGACGATGTCGACGATGCGACCGATCGCGCGCTCAATTCGGCGGAAAAGACGCTCGACCGCGCAGGCGCGAAGCTGAGCAACGCGGGTGACGCGGCGGCCGATGCGACCGGCAATGCGATGGTGCGGGCCGGCGACGACCTGCGCGACAAAAACTGATCGTTATGGCGCTGCGGGAAAGCTGGCGGACGGGCGGAACGTCTCGCCGCGGCTTGGCCGCGGCGCCAATCTGGCTCGCGCTGCTGCTGGGCGTGGCGGCCTGCTCGGATCGCGACGGCACCACGCCTGGGCTGACCGCGGATCAGGACCAGCAATTGAACGATGCCGCGGCGATGCTCGATGCGAACAGCGTTGCGCTAGAGGAAGTGACGGGAAACCAGCCATGAACGATCAGCCGCTCCGCCGCCTCGGCGCATCCGACCTGAAGATCGCGCCGCTGGTTCTGGGGGGCAATGTCTTCGGCTGGACTGCGGATCGCGAAACGAGTTTTGCCGTCCTGGATGCGTTCGTGGACGGTGGCGGCACGATGATCGACACCGCCGACGTCTATTCGGCCTGGGTAAGTGGCCACAAGGGCGGCGAGTCCGAAAGTGTTATCGGCGAGTGGCTGGCCCGTAGCGGCCGTCGCGACGATGTGCTGATCGCGACCAAGGTAGGCATGCTGCCCGGTGAGGGCGGCGAGAAGCTCGCGCCGGCACGTATCATCGCCGCCTGCGATGCCTCGTTGCAGCGGCTCGGCACCGACCGGATCGACCTGTATTTCGCGCATCAGGACGATGACGGTCCCTCACAGGAGGCGGTGGCGGAAGCCTTTGCCTCGCTCGTCAAGGCGGGCAAGGTCCGTGTGCTCGGCGCGTCGAACTTTCATGCCTCCCGACTGAAATCGGCGGTCGAAACCGCCCGCGCCTTGGGCTTGCCGCATTATCAGGTGCTGCAGCCCGAATATAATCTGGTCAGCCGGCAAAAGTTCGAAGGCGAGTTGCAGGATTATTGCGTCGTCGAGAATATCGGGGTGGTGCCCTATTACGGCCTCGCCGCGGGGTTCCTGACCGGCAAATATCGCTCCCGCGACGACCTTGGCCAAAGCGTGCGCGGCGGACGGATGACCGACCTGCTGGAGGGAAAAGGCGCTGCGATGCTGACGGCGATGGACGCTGTCGCGGAAGAGTCGGGCGCGTCGCTGGCGCAGATCGCACTCGCCTGGCTGATCGCGCAACCCGGCGTCACAGCCCCCATCGCCAGCGCCACGTCAGTCACGCAGCTGAACGAGTTGCTCGGCGCGATGACGCTGCAACTGTCCGACGATCAGCTCGCGCGGCTGACCGACGCGGGCGCCTGAAGCGTCACCACCGCCAGAACACCGATAACGCGATATTGTGCGCGACGGTCGATCGCGCGCCTGGCTGATCGATGACCTGATTGAGGTAGCCGGCCTCCATCGTCGACGTCCCACCGACGGGGATTTCTACGCCGACGAAGGTGCGGACCTGGTCGAAGCCACTACGCGCTCGCCAATCGACGCGGTTGAGCACCCAGAACACTTCGCTGGATGTCAGCGCCCGCACGCTCTTTTCGCCACCGAGCGGAAATTCGAACCGCACCATCTCTCGCACGCGCCATTGCATCTCTCTGCCGTCCGAGCGCCACCGCTCCTCGATTCGCGTTCGCGACGACAGTTCACCGCGTGCAAGGCCGGGGATGGTCCAGCTGATCTGCTGGAACAGGCGATCCTCGTTCGGGTCTCCGGTGCCGGCGACCGGCAGGAAGATGTGCGCATAGCCCTGGTAAAGCGTAAGCCCCTTGGCGACCTCATAGCCGACCGCAGTCCGCGCGAGCACCTGGTCGACACGTGACAGCTCGTCCTGAAGGCGTGGTTGCAGCTCCACGAACCACGCCCCCCTGCCCGCGACCTTTCCCTGCGCGGTCAGGTTGAGCCAGAAGCCGAGATTGTGGTCCGTTCGCGCCGCCGCGGGGGTGGAAACCAGCCCGGCAGCGACGGCGAGAAGAATGACGGCCAGATGACGAGCGCGTGACATGCCGCGCGCGTGCCGTCGCCGGTCGATGAAGTCATGTTACGAATGATGTCATCGGCCGCCGCACCCGGTGCAGCGGGGCGCTGTACGGCGTTGTTCCAACGCTTTACCCCTGCCCTGCCGCTTCTTCTCCGCTGCCAGGAACGTGCCATGTCGTCTGCCCGCCCGTCTCGTCTTCGCGTCATGCCCTGGCCGGCGCTCGCCATGCTGCTGATGCTGTTTGCCGCGATGCCGGCGAAGGCGGCGGTGACGATCACGTTTTGGAGCCGCGATTTCGGCACCTATTTCCCCCACACCTTCTTCACGTTGCGTGGCACGCCGGACAGTGGCGGTGCGCCGGTCGACGCAAGCTATGGCTTCACCGCGAAGTCGGTCAGCCCGGCGCTGCTGTTCGGCAACGTGGCGGGCCGCATCGAACGCCCGAAGAGGACCTATATGGAGGGCAGCTACGCCCGGTTCGAGCGTGTGCTGAGCGACGCGCAATATACCGCGATCCTGCAGCTGATCCGCGCATGGGACGAGAAGACGGGGGACGCCACCTATAATCTCGGCAAGCGCAATTGCGTCACCTTCGTGCGCGAGGCCGCGCGGCGTGCCGGACTGGCCCAGGTGGAATTTCCCAAACTGATGAAGAAGCCGAGCAGCTATCTGCGCGCGGTGATCGCGGCCAATCCGGGGCAGACGATCATCGAACAGAGCGGCCGGCAATGGTTCGCGATGCACCCCCCGCTGACCGACGCCACCGCGCCGGTCGATGCGGTGGAATCGGCCCCCGGCACGATGACGGGGAAGAAAGACGCGGTAGAGCCTGTGAGCCGCCTCCCGACCCAAGGCTAATCCGCCGGGACCAGCTCCAGCACGTCCAGCGTGGATTCGAATGCGGGATAGGGCATCGCCATCCGCCAGCGGCGCGGCCCGACCCGCTCCACCCAGGCGGCGATATCGCGTTCACGATCGCGGCCATAGGGCAAGGCGCGGGCGTCGTCGCCGAGCATCATCGAGCCGAGGAACACCGCGCGTCGCGGTTCGGACGCATAGATCGTCCCGACGTGACGCTGCGATCCGGTCAACTTGACGAACTGCGCCGCGCCATCGGCGGAAACGCCGACGCGACAGGCAAACCAGGGATAGGCCACGAAGGCAGGCATCGCGCCTCCGCCGCCCCCCTGGTTGCCGAGCTTGAAGGCGCGACAGCGGTAATCGCCAGGCGGGGGAACCGGGTCCGACAAGGCGAGGTCCGGCTGGAACAGCGCGCCTTGCTCCGCGATCGCCGTGGCATCGCTGCGCCGCGCGGCGTTCAGCGCCGACAGCCACGCGCGCCGCCAGTCGCGCAGACGCTGGCGATCCGCCACGGTCGCGACCTTCCGCCACCCGCTGGCGGTGCCGGGCGCCCCCATCGCCGGTGGCGACGGCGGCGGCGGCAGCCCCGCGTCGCGTGACCGGACCGTGCCGCACGCCGCCAGCGCAGTCAGCGCGCCGATGCCGACAGCGCGCCGCGCGCAGGATGTGATGTCCAGGAATATCGTCACGCCGCGGTCCAGCCGCCATCCATGCTCAGGTTCGCGCCGGTGATCGACTTCGCCTCATCACGGCACAGGAACAGCGCGAACGCCGCGACCTGCTCCGGCGTGACGAATTCCTTGGTCGGCTGGGCCGCCAGCAGGACATCGTTCATCACCTGATCGCGGCTCATGCCGCGCGCCTTCATCGTATCCGGGATCTGACGCTCGACCAGCGGCGTCCAGACATAGCCGGGCGAAATACAATTGACCGTGATCCCGTCGGTGGCGGTTTCCAGCGCCACCGTCTTGGTCAACCCTACCACCCCGTGTTTCGCTGCGACATAAGCGGCTTTGTTGGGACTGGCGACCAGGCTGTGCGCCGAGGCTGTCGAGATGATCCGGCCCCAGCCCCTGGCCCGCATCAGCGGCACCGCGCCGCGCATCATGTGAAACACGCTGGACAGGTTGATCGCGATGATCGCGTCCCACTTCTCGGGCGGAAAGTCGGCGATGCCCGAGACATATTGGATGCCGGCATTGTTGACGATGATATCCGGGCCACCCCACGCCCGATGCGCACGGTCGATCATCGCCGCGATCTGATCCGGGCTGGACATATCGGCAGGGTCGTACAGCGCCTCGGCGCCGCTGGCGGCGCTCACGTCCGCGCGTGCCCGCTCGATCGCATCCCCGTCACCGAAGCCGTTGAGCATCACCTGCGCCCCCTCCCCGGCCAGCGCGCGGGCGATCGACAACCCGATGCCCGATGTCGATCCCGTCACGATCGCACTCTTTCCCTTCAGGAACATGCTGCTCGTCTCCCTCTGTCGTCCGAAATCGCCATCGACCACGCGCCCGCCGGTTGCAACCCGCGCCCCATCGCGCGCATTCATGCCGGGACAGCAACGATCGAACCTGGGGGAAGGCGCCATGCGGCTCGACGATTATGATCCGGACATCAATGTCGGCGAGGCGCGCGGGGGCGGCGGCCTGGGCGGTGGCGGTGGCGGGGGCGGCTTGCTGCTGGGACTGCTGCCGCTGATCGGCAGCCGCTTCGGTTGCGGGGGGATCGTCGTGGTCCTGATCCTGCTCGCGGTCTTCGGCGGGCTCGGCAATCTCGGTTCGCTGCTCGGCGGCGGATCGGCGCCGACGACCCAGATCGGTCAGTCCGCCGGTGCCGGTGCCGGCGGCCGCGAGGATACCAAAGCGATATGCGAGGCAAGCCCGGCGCGGCGCACCACCTGTCAGGCGTTCAGCAGCGCGCAGAAGACGTGGGAGCAGCTTTTCGCGCGATCGAACGAGCGCTTCGCGCCGCCCGCGCTGCGCTTCTTCAGCGGTTCCGGCACCTCGGGCTGCGGCGCGGCGATGTCGGCGATGGGGCCGTTCTATTGTCCGACCGATCAGGGGATCTACCTCGACACCGAATTTTTCGACGAGTTGCAGAACCGGTTCAAGGCACCCGGTGATTTCGCGCAATATTATGTCGTCGCCCATGAATTCGGTCATCACATACAGAATCTGCTCGGCACGTCGTCGCAGGTGCAGCAGGCACAGGCGCGGGCCAGCCGCGCGGAAGGCAATGCGCTGTCGGTAAAGCTCGAGCTGCAGGCGGATTGCTATGCCGGCGTATGGGCGGCGGCCAACCGCGATCGTCTCGATCCCGGCGACGTCGAGGAAGGAATGCGCGCCGCCCAGGCGATCGGCGACGACACGCTGCAACGCGAAGCGCAAGGGCGCGTGGTGCCCGACAGCTTCACGCACGTCACCTCGGCGCAGCGGCAGGAATGGCTACGGCGCGGCATGCAGAGCGGCGATCCCGCAGCCTGCGACACCTTCTCCGGCGCGGTGTGATCCGCGCCGCCATTCGGGCGGCCCCTCGAAGCGCGCACGAAAAAGGGCCCGGGTGTCACCACCCGGGCCCTTTCCGATCACGCGGGGATCACCACAACACCCGCGTTCACCGCACTCCGGTCAGTACGTACCGGAGAAGCTGCGATTGAGGTTCGTCCCGCCGGTGGCCGAGCCCGTGTCATTACCCGACGTCGCGCCCGAGGCCGACGTGCCGGTGGACGCGCCGGTGCTGCGATCACGATCGTTACCGGTACGATCGCCATAGCCGAACATCGCCTGGCTGTTCTCTTCATTGCGCCAATGCTGCTTGGCCTCGTCGGCGGTCTTGGACAACGTCACCTTCTTGTCCTCGACGCTCTTGATCCAGCTCGACGGAATCGAATGGTGCTGGCCGCCGGCATCCGGATCGTTCTTGGTCAGCAGGATACGGTCGCCGCGTACCTTGTCGACGGTGCCGACATGGCTGCCGTCCGAACCGAGTACCTCGGCATGCTCCTGCACCTTGTTCAGCGAATCGCGCTGGGTCTGGCGATTGCTGCGCCAGGACGAGAATTCATTCTCGAACTTCGAGCGGTTTTCCTGCCGGTATTCGTGATAGTCGCGATCGAGCGCCGCGATCTGGCCCGAGCGCCAGGAGTGATAGTCGCCGTCGCTGTGCGACCCGCCCTGCTGGTTGTAATAACGATCGTCGTAGCGGCTATCCATCTCGCGACGGCGTTCGGCATCCTCGTCGCCGAACCACGAGCGCACCTCGTCACCGGCACGTGCCAGGAAGCCCCGGTCGTCATAGTCGTAGCCCTGCGGCTGACGGCCATAGGATTGGCCGCGATCACGGTGCTGGTCGCGATCGCCGCGCTGCCGCGCATTGTCGTCGTCCCAGTGGCGGCGTGCGCCGACATCCTCGAAGCGACGACCGTCGGAGGCGTAGCTGCCGTGATATTCGTCACCACGTGCATAGTTCGACTGGTTCGATGCGCCATACGAGCCCTGCCGCCCGTACTGGCCATAACGATCGTCGCCGCCACGGCCGTAGGCGCCGTAACGATCGCCCGTCTCTTCGCGACGGCCATAACCGCGACCGCCATCGCGATCGTCGCGTCCATAGTCCGACTGGCCATAGCTGTCGCGGCCGTAACCGCCGCGATCCCGGCTGCCATAAGCGTCGCGTGCGTAGCCGCCACGATCATCGTCGCGGTCGCGATCGAAACGTCCGGCGCTCTCATAGTCACGCGCGCTGGAGTAGCTGTAGGAACGACCCGATCCGTAATCGCGCCCGTAATCCTGGGTTTCGCCGCGATTATAATAGTCGCCCTGCGGGTTGCCGCCGCGGGGATTGCGTTCGTAGGCCATCACGTCCTCCTGCTTCAAACGCCTGCGCACGGCCTGTCTGCCGCGTCACAAGTGTACGGTTAAGGATCGAGCCCGGCATTCGTTCCTGTCGTTACGCGGCAGCAACGGGCGTCCGTCGCGTCCGTCGAACGACTGGGCCGCGTCCCACCTGCAAGGAAAATCGCGCCGGGTGACTTGAGGGGTGTTGCATCGGCCGGATGCGCCCGCTAATGGCGGCGCTCCCCGACGACGTCGGGATGCCGGGCGGGGCTGTAGCTCAGATGGGAGAGCGCTGCAATCGCACTGCAGAGGTCAGGGGTTCGATTCCCCTCAGCTCCACCAGCCCGCCATTTTCCGCCTCGCGCCGCCCGTTATCGATTGCGTGATACCGATCCGCGGTGTCGCCCGCACGCATCATGCGGCGGGCTTGCCCTGCGTCACGCGGCACGTGATGATGCCGCAACGTAGGAGAGGATCATGCGTCTCGTCACTGGCGGGACGCCGGGCGGTGCCCGTGCGATCCGAAAGGGACAGCCGATGATCGATCGCAGCTTCAATGACAGTCACTTCGGCGACGACGGCGCGTTGCCGGAGGCGATCCCCGCGGCGACGCTGGTGGTGTTCCGCGACATGCCGTCCGGGGCGCCGCAACTGCTGATGGTGGAGCGGGCGAAGGCGATGGCCTTTGCCGCCGGTGCGATGGTCTTCCCCGGCGGGCGGATCGATCCGGGCGACCACCTGCTGGCCAGCGCGTTGGGCGGCGGAGAGGATCTTGCCGCCCGGATCGGCGCGGTACGCGAGACGATCGAGGAGGCCGGCTTGCCCGTCGGGCTGGCGGATATGCCCGGCACCGCGGCCCTGGACCATATGCGGGCGGCGCTGCACGAAGGCCGGCCCTTCGGCGAGGTGCTGGCGGAGGCAGGCACCACGCTGGCGCTCGATCAACTGGTGCCATTCGCACGCTGGCGCCCGGCCCACCGCCATATGCGGATCTTCGACACCCGATTCTTCCTCGCGCGCCTGCCCGCCGATGCGCCGTCCGCGACCGTCGACCAGACGGAGAATGTCCGGCTCGTCTGGGCGACCGCGCAGCATATGCTCGACGAGGCCGACGCGGGGCGGCTGGCGGTCATCTTCCCCACGCGGCGCAACCTCGAACGGCTGGCGCAGTTCGACAGTTTCGAGTCCGCCGCGGCGCATGCCCGCGCGACGCCGCAACGAACCGTGACGCCGTGGCCCGAAACCCGCGACGGCGAGGCGTATCTCTGCATACCCGAGGATCTCGGTTATCCGGTGACTTCGGAGCGGCTGGACAATGCCATGCGCGGTTGATGCGCGCCGTCCGTCACACGATCGGCTGGATGGTCGCGCTTTCGATCGTCGCGATCGCCGCGCTGGTCGGATGGGGTTATCTGCGTGGTCGGCCACAGGACCTGCCATGGACCGCGCTCGACCTGGGCCAGCCGGTGGGGCTGTTCACCGGCCGCAAACTGACCGCGCTGGTCGATGAGCCGGCGCGCTGTCGCGCACTGCTCGATCGGGCCGGCGTCGCCTATACCGCCTTGCCCGCGCGGCGGCCGGCCGGCGAAGGGTCCTGCGGCTATGACGAGGCCATCCGGTTGGCCGATCGCGGCGCACGGAGGATCGCCTTCACGCCATCGTCACCGGGGACGTCCTGCGCGGTCGCGGCGGCGCTGGCCATGTGGGAGTGGAATGTCGTCGCCCCGGCGGCGCAACGCTATTTCGGCCAGCGCGTCACCCGCATCGAGCATTTCGGCAGCTATGCCTGCCGCCGCCTGTACGGCCGCGACGCCGGATCATGGAGCGAGCATGCCACCGCCAATGCGATCGACATCGCGGGCTTCCGCCTGGCCGACGGCCGACGCATCAGCATCGTCGGGGACTGGCGCGACGAAGGCGACAAGGCCGCGTTCCTGCGCACGGTGCGCGACGGCGCGTGCGACCTGTTCGCGACGGTGCTGTCGCCGGACTATAACGAGGCACATCGCGACCATCTGCACCTCGACCAGGCGGCGCGGGGCGCGGTCGGCGGACGGGCCTGCCGCTGAAGATATCGCACAACCACACGGCACCCGTCCCCCCGGACGGGTGCGGCCAGCCTCAATGCGGCAGCGCGGTCATATCCACCTTCTCGACCCAATAGGGGAAGAAGGCCGGCTGCCGTGAGGACCAGCCCGACGCTGTCGCGGCAGCCTCGCTGATCGACTGAAGCAGCTTGCGCCGCAGTTCGGGATGAAGCTGCGGCATCGCCGCCGCCGCGCAAAAGGCGGAAGGCAGCCACGGCCTCACCTGCGCACCGACCAACCGCTCATACAGGAAGCGATAGGCCGAGAAGCTCGTCAGCCGCCCCTGCCCCAGATCGAACGCCGTCAGCGTGATCAGCGGCGCCATGACCTGCTCGGACGCCTGCAGGCCGCTATCGCCCGGCACCAGATCGCGGATCGCCTGCAGACGTCGATAATGCTGCGCCTGCGCCCGGATGCTCGCCGCCTCTACCAGATCGCGCGACCAGCGGCCCAGCGCATCCTCGCGATCCAGCCCGACGTCGAGGCTGCGCCGGATATAGCGCTGCGTCGACGCGCCGAAACCGGCGAACTCCTTCATTTCCGCCAGCGTCATCGCACCTTCGGCCGGCCGTCCTCTGCTTCCCATCGTCACACCCCGCCCCACGTTGTTGCGTCGGGAGACGATGCGCCTGGTTGGTTAACGCCAGCCTTAAGCGCGCCGTCTCACCGAACAACAATCGATCACGGACTGTGCCGCACCGCAACATCGATGCGACGAAACGATGACATAGGAAGGAAATGCATTGCCCTCTGCGGCAATCAGGCAACATCGCAACAGAGGGCGGTCCGTCACCCGGCTCAGGCGTCGCGCTGACGCTCGGCTTCCTCGGCCGCGTTGAAGCCCGACGAAGGCGCCGGCTCGCCGCGGCCGGGCTGCGTCGCTGACACCGGATCCGACGCATCCATCGTCTCGTCCAGCGCCTCGTCGAGCTTGTCATGCGCTAGCGTGGGGTCGCGGCCCGCATCCTGGCGCGCGTCCTTGCTGCCACCGGCATTCCCGGCCGGCGTGCCGGACGAAGCAGCCTCATCATCATTCGGCGCATCGGGGGCGACCGACAGGCTGGCGATCGCCCGCTCGTCGATCGGCCGCTGATCGTTGGTCGGGTCGGTCATGTGTGTCTCCTGCGTGTCTGATGAGTAACGGGCCGACAACGTCCGGTCACTTCGCCCCGTTCCTTTCACCCCACCCGCGCTGCACCGACACGCGCTGCGCCAGCAGGGTGGCGTTGCCGAAGATCGTCATGAAGGCGATATCGGTCGCGTCGCGCCCGACCGCCACCCGCGCCATCTCTTCCGGCGTCGCCATCCCGGTCGCGTCGATCAACCGCCACGCGCCATCCAGCCACAATTCCGCGACGGCATGAAAATCGGGCGGATCGACTCCAGGCGCATAGACCGCGACGCACCGCGCCGGGATCTCCGCCGCTCGTGCCAGTGCGACGAGCACATGCGCGTAATCGCGACACACGCCGCGCCGCGCGGCGAACGTCTCCAGCGCGCCCGCCCGGCCCGCGCTGCCGTCCGCGCCATATACGAGCGCGCCGTTCACCCAGCTCGCGAGTGCATCCGCCATGTGTCCGCCGGACAGGCCCGCGAACCGCCGCTGAACCCAGGGCTCGAAGCGATCGCTCTCACAATAGCGGCTTGGCAGCAGATAGGCGATCGTCTCCGGCGGCAGCAGCGCGACCGGGGTAGCCGCAAGCGCCGACAGGACAGTCGTCGGGCGCGAGATCGATACGGTCGCGCGATAGTCCGCGACGAGCCGCCCCTCACCACGCGCCCAGCAACGCTGCCCGATACCCTCCTCGCCCGCGACCGCGCGGATCGGATGATCGGAATGGATCGTCAGCGATTGTGTCTCCAGTCGCTGATCGGGCTGTGCGGCGACCTCGACCTGCAACAGTACGTCCGCTGGCGCCGGAAAGGCATAGTCGAGATGGGCATGAATCGTCAGTCGCATCTCGTCTTTCCCCTGCACCGGTGCCGGTGGTTCGATCGCGGCGGCAGGGCGATCGCGGACGCCCGCCCACAAAAAAGGGCCCGATGGTTGCCCATCGGACCCTTTCGGAAGCCTCACTGCGTCGCGATGATCAGTCGCGATTGCCGCCGAAAAGCCGCAGGATGAAAAGGAACATGTTGATGAAATCGAGATAGAGGCTCAGCGCCGACATCACGATCGCCTTGCCCACCATCTCCGCGCCGTAACCGGCGACCTGGAAATACAGGCTCTTGGTGCGCTGCGTGTCATAAGCGGTAAGCCCCGCGAACAGCAGCACGCCAACCAGCGAAATCACCAGACCCAGCGGACCCGACTGCACGAACAGATTGATCAGGCTGGCGACGATCAGGCCGACGAGCCCGATGATCAGGAACGTGCCGAACGCCGACAGATCACGCTTCGTGGTATAGCCATACAGGCTCAGCGCGCCGAACCCCGCCGCGGTGGCGAAGAACGCCTGCGCGATCGCAACCGGCGAATAGACGAGGAAGATCGTCGACAGCGACAGCCCCATCGTCACCGCGAAGCCCCAGAACATCAGCTTCAGCGTCGACGTCGAGAATTTGCCCTGCCCGAAGCTCATCGCGAAGACGAAGCCGAGCGGCGCCAGCGTGATGACCCAGCGCAGCGGCGTCTGGAACACCGTCGCCGCGGCTCCCGACATCGCGAACAGCAGCGCGACGATACCCGTCAGCAGCACACCGGACGCCATGTAGTTGTAGACCGACAGCATATATGACCGCAGCCCGGCGTCGAACGCCTCGGTGCGGGTGCCCGACGCGGTCCCGCCGAACGGGGCAGCGGAGGGCCGGTTATCGGACCAGTTAGCCATTATATCCTCGCTCCTTCATCCGGCCATATGCCGGATCACACGAATATCGCCCGCTCAACGCTAAAATTCAAGAAAGCGCCGGCTCGTTACGGCGGCAGACACGGTTCGTTACAGAGATTTCATTCGGCGCCGGCCGCATGACCCGGCCGAAGCCCGCCCCGGCGACCGTGCCGGGGCGGGCAGTTTCGATATCCGTGGCGCTCAGGCCTTCTTCGCGGTCAGATGTGCGCTGAGATGCTTGTTCATCTCGAACATCGACACCGACTTCTTGCCGAAGATCTTGTGCAGTTTGTCGTCGGCATTGATCTGGCGACGGTCCTTGGCGTCCTGCAGATCGTGCTTCTTGATATATTCCCAGACCTTGCTGACCACCTCGCTGCGCGGCAGATCCTTGCTGCCGACAATTTCGGCCAGATCGGCGGACGGGGTGACCGGGGCGGTAATGCCACCGCGCGCGCCGCTCGCCGGCTTGCCGGTGGCCTTCACCTTCTTCTCGGCTGACTTGGTCTCGTCCTTGCCGCGCTTTTCCGCCGACTTAGCCATTCATCTTCTCCCGTCTCCACTCAACTGGTTGCGAGCGTGCCGCCAAATGCGTCAGGACGCAACGTTCGTCGCACGAACAGTGAAAGAAGGTCATTCGCCGGCAGGCGCCCGGCGTGGCGAAATGCCCCGGACCGGTCACGGCGCTGGCTGCGCCCCGATGCCGCGACACCGGTCGGAGCAATAGCGGACCTGTTCCCAATCCCGCGCCCATTTCCGTCGCCATGCGAACGGCCGGTGGCAGCTGGCACAGATCTTTTCGGGCAAATGGGGTTTCCTGTGCGCCATCGCGCGATCGAACGGCGGCGGCGGGCGAAAGGTTGCCGCTTGCGATGGGGTGATATGGATCGTTCAGGGCCGGGCATGCCCGGAACAAACCGGAAAAATCGCCGTTATCGCGGTTCCAATCACGCCCCGCGTACATGGGAGCAAGAGGCCGTCATGACCCGTACCACGCTCAGCCTGTTCCGTCGTCCCGCGCCTGGCGCGCAGCCCCGTCGGATCAACAGCGATCCACTTGCCGGGCTTACCCCGGTCGAGCGGGCGATGGCGGAGCGTTTGGCGCAGCGTCAGGCCTGATCGTCGTCGGCGACCCAACTGGCCAGATCGGCGCTGTCGCCGATCAGTGCCAGGCCGTGTGCGATCGACGTCAATTCCCCGCCGCTCGCGATCCGCTCGGCCCCGAAACGCGCCACGAACATCGCGCGGATCGCCGGGATCAGCGACGATCCACCGGTCATGAAGACCTGATCGATCGACTCCGCATCGAGCCCGGCGCGCGTCATCGCGCGATCAAGGGCGGCATCGATCCGTGCAAGATCGTCCGCGATCCATGCCTCGAACTCGGCGCGACGCACCCGCGCCTCGACGCTGATCCCTCCGCCTTCGAAACGGAACGCGGCTTCTTCCTGATCGGACAGCGCGCGTTTCAGCGTGCCGACGGCATCATACAACGGATAGCCCTGCTCATTCTCGATCAGTGCGATCAACCGCTCGATCGCCTCGGGCTGTTCGGCATCGCGGTGCAGCTTTCGCAACTCGTCCAGCGTGCGGCGATTGCGCATCATCGCGAGCCGCGACCAATCGCTGACATCGGCGAAATACCCGCCGGGCACTTCGAGCCGTTTGCCGAAGGAGCGATAATAGGTGCCCTTGCCGAGCAACGGAGCGACCAGCTTGTTGACGATACGCTGGTCGAAACGGTCGCCAGCGATCCCCACGCCCGCCGCCGCCAGCGGAACGCAACGCCGCGCCGCGCCCGGCTCCGCGACGCGCACGACCGAGAAATCGGTCGTTCCGCCTCCGAAGTCCGCCACCAGGATCGTCGCTGCGCGCGTCAGCCGCGTCGCATAGCTATGGGCCGCGCCGAGCGGTTCGTACACATAGTGCACCTCCGTCCCGAATTCTCGCAGCATCAGGTCATAACGCTGGCGTGCCAGCGCCGCGTCGGCGCGCGCACCCGCGAAGGCGACCGGGCGTCCGACGATGACACGCCTCGACCGGTGGTCGAGCGCCCCGCCGGCATGCCGCACCAGCTTTTGCAGCAACAGGCGGCCCAGATCCTCGAACCGGAACGGTTTGTTGAAGATCAGCGTGCGTTCGAACAACGGGCTGGCGGCGACCGTCTTGAACGACTGGACGAAGCGGCTGTCGAGCGGCGCCTGCAGATATTCCTCGATCGCCCACGGCCCCGCTTCGCTGGCGATGCCGTTCCAGCCCTGCTCGTCCTCCCAGAAACACAGCGCGGAGCGGAATATCGGGGATGCGCCATGGGGGCCTTGCAAATCCACCAATCCGGCCCCGCCCTGCCCGTCGGCAAGCGCGACGACGCTGTTGGTGGTGCCGAAGTCCAGCCCCAGGGCGCGTGGCGCATCGGCTTGCCGGTCGGTCATGTCATGCTCCTTCGCCGGCCGCCGCGGGCGGGCGCCTATCGCACAGCCGCCCGCCGCGGGCAATTGGAGCAACCATGGTAGCTACCCTCATTCCGGTGCTGGGCGACCAGCTGTCGCTGGATCTGTCAGCGCTGCGCGACATCGATCCCGGCGACGCCACGATCGTGATGATGGAAGTCGCGGAGGAGACTGGCTACGTCCGGCATCACCAGACCAAATTGGCCTATATCCTGTCCGCCATGCGCCACCATGCCGAGGCGCTGCGCTCGGCCGGATGGCAGGTCGATTACGTGCGACTCGACGACCCGGACAACAGCGGCCATTTCACGGGTGAGCTGGCGCGCGCGATCGAGCGGCACCAACCCAAGCGGATCATTGTCACCGAAGCGGGCGAATGGCGCGTCGCCGCGATGCTGGACAGCTGGCAAACCCTGTTCGGGATCGACGTGGAGATCCGCGCCGACACACGCTTCCTGTGCGGCCATGCCGAATTCGATCGCTGGGCGGAGGGGCGCAAGCAACTGACGATGGAGTTCTTCTATCGCCAGATGCGCGCGGAGACGGGGCTATTGATGGACGCCGGCAAGCCGGTCGGCGGCCAATGGAATTACGACAGGGAAAACCGCAAGCCGGCCTCCCGCGACCTGATGATGCCGCGCCCTCTATCGTTCGCGCCCGATGCGATCACGCGGGAAGTGATCGCGCTGGTCAAACGGCGGTTCGGCCACCATCCGGGCAAGCTGGACGACGATTTCGCTTATGCCGTCACCGCTGGCGACGCGGAACGCCAGGCGGCGCATTTCCTGCGCCACGCACTGCCGTCGTTCGGTGATTACGAGGATGCGATGCTGACCGACGAACCGCATCTGTGGCACTCGATCCTGTCACCCTATATCAACTCCGGCCTGCTCGACCCGCTTGACCTGTGTCGTCGGGCGGAAGCGGAATATCGCGCCGGGCGGGCGCCGCTCAACTCCGTCGAGGGCTATATTCGCCAGATCATCGGCTGGCGCGAATATATGCGCGGCATCTACTGGCGGGAGGGGCCCGATTACGTCGATCGAAACTTCCTTCGCCATCGGCGCCCGCTGCCCGGTTTCTACTGGACCGGCGACACCGATCTGCACTGCCTGTCGCAGGCTTTGAAGCAGACGCTGGATACCGCCCATGCCCATCATATCCAGCGACTGATGGTGACCGGCAATTTCGCGCTGCTGATCGGGGCCGACCCCAAACTGGTGCACCAATGGTATCTCGAAATCTATCTCGATGCCTATGAATGGGTCGAATTGCCCAACACGCTGGGGATGAGCCAGTTCGGTGACGGCGGTTTGCTGGGATCCAAGCCGTACATTTCGGCGGGCGCCTATATCAATCGCATGTCCGATTATTGCGGGCAGTGCCGCTACAAGGTGTCGCAGCGGGTCGGCGACGACGCCTGCCCGTTCAACGCGCTCTATTGGGACTTTCTTGCCCGGCACCGCGACCGGCTGGCGGGCAATAACCGGCTGGCGATGCCCTATCGTAACTGGGAGCGGATGCCGGCGGCGGATCGGGCCGCCATCAGGCGCCAGGCGTCCGATTTTCTGGCGCGGCTCGACGCCGGGGACCGGCCGGACGAGTGATCGTCCATCCATCCGCTGCAAGACGATATGGTTGAACCGCACCAGACAATCGGCGCAAAGATACCAGGAACGGGTTAATCTATTATAGGTTTTACTCCGGATCGGCCGCATGGTGCCGTCGATCGCGGAGACGAACCGCGTGGACTCGCCCGTGCCCAGTTGGGATCGCCATCCCCCGACCCACCACCGCCGTGCGCTGGGCGTATGTCGACACATTGGCCGATCGACACCGCCCCACATGACGGCGCGAGCGCGGTCCGCGCACCGTTTCGCCGCAACGCGCCCGTAGGGCGAGATCCTTTTTCGGAGATCGATGATGAACGAGCATGAGTGGCGCGGTGGTGCGCATTGTGTCGGGGGAAAGATCGAAAAGGCGATCGGCTGGCTGATCCACCGCCGTCGCGATTAAGCGCTCGCCGTGGCAACATCCCTGAAATCGCTGCGGGAAACCGTAGATCTCCGCCACCTGCGCCAGATCATCGCGGGGTTGGACGAAGGCGTCATCCTGATCGATCCTGACCAGACGCTGTTGTGGGCCAACGATGCCGCACTGGCGATGCACGGGGTCCGGCAGATCGGGGAGCTTGGTGCGACCGTCGACGAATATCGCGCGCGCTTCCAACTGCGTTACCGCAACAATCACCGGCTCGATAAAAATGATTATCCGATCGAGCGGGTGGTGGCCGGTGACTGCTTTTCGGAAGTGGTCGTCGAGGTGATCGCTGCCGGCGACGAGGAACCGCGCTGGGTTCATCAAGTCCGCAGCCTGGTGCTCAACGATCGCGACGATGACGAGCCGTCGTGCGTGGTGCTGGTGATCCAGGACGTCACCGCGCAATATCAGGCGGAGGATCGCTTCGAACAATCGTTCAATGCCAATCCGGCGCCGGCGATCATCTGTCGGTTGGCCGACCTGCGCTTCGTGAAGGTCAATCAGGGCTTTCTGGAGATGACCGGGTACAACCGCGACGAAGTGCTGTGCAGGACGGTGTACGACATCGACGTGCTGGGCGGTGCGGAGCGCCGGGATCTCGCCAAGGAGCGTCTCGCGGAGGGACGGACGATCCCGCAGATGGAAGCGGAATTGACGTTGCCCGGCGGCGGCACGAAACTGGTGATCGTCGCCGGCCAGCCGATCGACATGGGCGACCAGCCGTGCATGCTGTTCAGCTTCGCCGACCTTGAACCGCGGCGAAAGGCGGAGTCGGCGCTTCGGCACAGCGAGGAACGCTTCACGCGGACCTTCCAGATGGCGCCGGTGCCGATGGCGATCGGCGCCCGCGACGGGCATCGGCTGTACGAGGTCAACGCCAGCTTCACCGCGCTGACCGGCTATGGCCCGACCGAAATCATCGGCCGCTCGCTCGCCGAGGTGGGGCTGTGGGCCGTCGACGCCGCGCGTGAGAGCATCGAGACGGCAATCGCCGACGGGCATGATCTGCGCGCGCTGGAAGCGCGCATCAGCGTCAAGGACGATGGCTGCGTCGACTGTCTGGTTTCCACCGAGGCGATCATGCTGGGGGACGATGCCTGCGTCCTGTGGGCATTTCAGGACATCACCCAGCGGAAGGCGACCGAACTGGAACTGGTCGGCGCGATCGAGGCGGTGATGAAGGACACCAGCTGGTTCAGCCGCTCGATCATGGACAAGCTCGCGCGGTTGCGCGCGCCCCGGCAAGAGGAAGGCGCAGGTATCGATGACCTCACCGCGCGGGAGCGCGAGGTGCTGGCGCACATCTGCCGTGGGCTGGACGACAAGAGCATCGCCCGCTCGCTGGGCGTGTCGGGCAATACCGTGCGCAACCATGTTGCACGCATCTACGCCAAGATCGGCGTCAATCGCCGCACCGCCGCCGCCGCCTGGGCCCATGCGCGCGGCTTCGATGGCGATCTGCTGACGATCGGGCGACGAGAGGGAACGCCATGACCAACGACAATAAGGCGGAGCCGTCGCGCGTCCGGCGCGGCAAGCGTGCCGCCCGCGAAACGATCGGCAAGCTGATCGGCGATGACGCCGGGGCGGCCAAGGGTCGCAAGGAGCAACAGGCAAGTTCGAACACGCCGGACAGCCAGACATCGAGACGCCCGGACGCAGGAAAGCACAAGTGATGATGGTAGTCACCGTCTCACCCGGAATAGTCGCCGCTGGCGATCCGGTCGTCGCCGTGCCTCCACGGCGCTTGTCCTGGGGTGCCGTCTTGGCGGGGGTCATGCTGGCGGTGGCGATACAATTGCTGCCCGGCATCCTCGGCCCGGGCGTCGGGCTGTCGATGGTCGACCCGGTTGAGGAGACGACACTGGGAGCCACCGGCTTCGGTATCGGCGCCAGCACCTCATTCCTGCTCGTGCTCGCGCTGCTCGCCGGAGCTGGCGCAGCCGCCTTTGGCGCAACGACGGCAACCCGCCGTCGCCCGCGCTGAGTACCGTGGCGGGCCAGCGTATCCGGCCCGCCACACCCCCAAGGACATGGGAAAGGACAAGATATGACCCGCAAGTTCATTCTGACGACCGCTCTGGGCGCGATGCTCGCGCTGGCGGCGTGCAACACCGTCAATGGCGCTGGCGAGGATCTGCAATCCGCTGGCGGCGCGGTATCCGATGCATCGGGCGAGAATGCGAAGAAATAATCTGAGAAATGACCTGACGGGGCCGGCCCACACCGGCCCCGTTTTCGCGAGCGCGGCGGATCGTACCGCCACCCCCGGCCGTTGTGCCCGCGGACATATGGGAGAGCGATCATGGATGCCGACGACACCCGGGACTCGCTCGTCGAACACCCCGCTGCAAAAGAGCCGCGCCGTGCCGGGCTGGTCTATCTCGCCTTTCTGCTGGTCGTGACGATGGGGATTCTGATTTACGTCAGCGGACTGTTCGACCGGACCGGATGACGGCATCGCCGCCGGCGCGATGCGCGCCGCTTGCCGGATCGCCCCCGGGTCGAGCATAGTCGCCGCGAGGAGATGATCGCTTGATGACCTTTGACGACGTGGTGCTCGGGCGCCGCAGCATCCGGGGCTACAAGCCCGAACCCGTGCCGCAATCGTTGATCGAGGAGATCATCGCGCTGGCGCTGCGTGCCCCGTCATCGATGAACAGCCAGCCCTGGAATTTCTATGTCGTCACCGGCGAGCCGCTCGAACGGATCCGCCAGGGCAATACCGAACGGATGCTGGCAGGCGTGCCGCAGTCCCGCGAGTTCCGCACCGGCAACGCCTTTACCGAACATCATCGCGAGCGGCAGGTCGATGTCGCCAAGCAATTGTTCGCGGCGATGGGAATCGCGCGGGATGACAAGGAAAAGCGTCAGGACTGGGTGATGCGCGGCTTTCGCCAGTTCGACGCGCCGGTATGCGTGATCGTCACATTTGATCGACTGCTCGACGGCAGCGACGACGCCCCGTTCGATTGCGGCGCGGTCACCAATGCGCTGGTCAATGCCGCCTGGTCGCGCGGTCTTGGCACGGTGATCAACAGCCAGGGGATCATGCAGTCGCCGGTAGTGCGTGAGCATGCCGGCATTGCGGCTGATCAGGTCATCATGAAAAGCATCGCGCTGGGCTGGCCCGATGACAGCTTTCCCGCCAACGCCGTGGTGTCGCGACGCAAATCGGTGGACGAAGCGGCGGTTTTCGTCGGCTTCGAATAAACCACGACCGCGCCCCGCCCGCGGCGCCGGATCACCCCCCCAACGCCTCGATCGCGGCGCCTAAATTGCCCGCCTGCGCCTCCAGAGCGGCGCGTGCCGCGTCAGGGGCGACGCCGCGTGCCAGCAGGATCGCAAGACGGATATCGCGGTCGGCCGCCTCCAGCGCCGCCGCCGCTGCATCGGCATCGGCGCCCGACAGGTCCGCGACCATGATCCGCGCGCGGTTCAGCAGCTTGCGGTTCGACACCCGCATCGCGACCATCCGACCTTCGTAGACGAAGCCGAGCCGGATCATGATCGCGGTGGAGAGCAGGTTCAGCACCACCTTCTGCGCGGTGCCGGCCTTCATCCGCGTCGAGCCGGCGACCACCTCGCTGCCGGTCTCCGCACAGATCGCGTGTTCGGCTGCGGTCAGCAGCACGGTGTCGCGGTTGTTCGCGATGCCGATGGTCAACGCGCCGCGCGTCCGCGCCGCCTCGATCGCGCCCAGGGTGAAGGGCGTGCGTCCGCTGGCGGCGACACCGATCACGACATCGTCATGCCCGGCCATCGCTTCATCGATCGCGACGCGACCGGCGTCGGCATCGTCCTCGGCGCCTTCGATCGCCTGCGTCATCGCGCGCAGTCCACCGGCCATCAGGAACGCCATCCGCTCGATCGGCCAACCGAACGTGGGGTGAAGCTCGGTACCGTCCTGCACCGCCAGTCGGCCCGACGTGCCCGCGCCGACGAAGATCAGCCGACCGCTGCGCCCCAGCCGCGCCGCCGCCGCCTCCGCTGCTTGCGCGATCGCGGCAGCCTGCGACTGGACGGCGGCGACCGCCGCCATCTGCCCCTCCAACATCGCCTCCACCGCCAGCGCGGTCGGCCAGCTTTCAAGGTCGCGGTAGCGAGGGGCGAGCGCTTCGGTGTTCATGGCATCTCCGGCGTCATCGAGTGGCGGGACGGGCGGCCGTGCCCGAGGGAGCGGCGCACACCGCGAAGGCGATCGCGGCGGCGAGGCACAGCTGAAAGGGAAAGGACAGCGAGCGCAAGGCGAGCGGCAGAGCCAGTGCCTCCGCCACCGCCGGCTGGAGCACCACGACGGCGACGAAACCGATCAGCAACGCCGCGATCACCGATCCGGTCGTACCGCGTGTCGTGAACAGCGCGGTGAAATAGACGCCCAGCAACCCCGCATAGGTGAACACCATCACCTGCAAGGCGAATTCCAGCAGCCCCATGCCGCTATGCCGCTGCCAGTAATAGGACACCACCGCCATGGCGAGCATCGCCACGCCGATCACTCCCATGCCGGCGCGACCGGCCTGCACATAATGGCGCTCCGCGACCGTTCCGCGCCGTTCCCGCCACGGGCGGTAGAAATCCTGCACCAGCACCGATGACATCGCATTGAGCGCCGAATTGGTCGTCGCGACCGCCGCCGCGCAAATGCCGATCGTGACCAGACCGCGCAGTCCCCCAGGCAGTTGCGTCAGGATATAGTGCATGAAGATACTGATCTTCTCCCCGCCGAAGCGGTTGCCCGCCACCGCGCCCGCCCCCCGCATCAGGTCTGGCCGGTCGTAGAAAACGTACAGCAACAGCCCGATCAGGATGAACACAGCGACCACCGGCACCGTCGCGAATACCGAAAGATACAGGCCGCGCGCGCCCGTCCTGGCATCCTCGCATGCCAATAGCCGCTGGGTCGTGTCCTGATCCATACCCGCATTGGCGATATAAAGCAGCGCCAGCCCGGTGACGACCGCCAGCATGGAAAAGGGCCGCGACGGATCGATCGAGAAGTCGAACAGCCGCAGCTTGTCGACGCCCTCCGGCGTATGCGCCAGCCCGGCGACAATCTCCGCGGTGGAGGCCGGGATCGAGAGGCGCAGGAACACCACCACCGCCAGTGCGGAGCCGAGATAGACGACGAACTGGATCAGGTCGTTCCACAGGACCGACCGCAACCCGCCGACGAAGGTGAACAGCACACTCGCGACGATCAGCAACGCCGCCGCGATCATGATCCCCGACGCCTCCACCGTCCCGGTGATGACCATCGCGAGCGCGATCGCCGCCAGATAGACCCGCGCGCCGCCAGCGAAGATCCGCCCGATCAGGAACATGCCCCCCGCCCAGCGGGTGGCGCGGATGCTGAAGCGACGGGTCAGCAACTCATAGGCGGTGGTCGCTTCGATCGCGTAGAAACGCGGAATCATCACATGCGCGACGAACACCGCACCCAGCAACGCGCCGATATTACCCGACAGATAGGTCAGGTCGCCGCGATAGCCGTAATCCGGTCCCCCCAGGAAGGTCGCGGCCGATTGCGTCGCCGACAGCACCGAAATCGCAGCGAGCCATGCCGGCACGTTGCCGCCGGCGAGGAAATAGTCATGCGCCGTCGCGGTGCTGCGCGGCGTGAAGATCCAGCCGCCGGCCAGTAGCAGCAACAAATAGGCCCCGATGACCAGCCAGTCGGCGAGCGAGAAAGGCAAGGTCATCACGGACAATATTGCCGGGATCGAAAGAGGAACCCGCGCCGCATCCCCGTCAATACCGCGCCGTCAGCGACAGGCCGATCGTCCGCCCGAGGATATCATAGGTATCCGGGAAGGTGTTGAACACGCCCCCCGAGGCGACGAAGGGCGGATCCTTGTCGAACATATTGTAGATGCCGGCCGTCATCGTGATGCCCGGTTCGAAATCATAGCTGGCGGACAGGTCGAACAGGTTCTGGGCCGGGATCGTCGCGGTGGACCCGACGGTGCTCGAGCGCACCTTGCCGATCCGGTTCCAGTCGAACTGGATCACACCCTTGTCCATCAGAACGCCGACGCCGGCGGTGTGGCGATAAGCGGGCTGGACCAAAGTCGTGCCGTCGCTGGAACAGGTCGCACCGAACGTCCCCTTGCACTGCACCGTCGCGACGGTGGGATTGGCCTGGATCTCGTAGGAGGTGACGATATTGCCGGAATAGCCAAAGCGCAGCCCATTGCCCGGCACCCAGTCGCCGCGCAGCGTGTAGCTGGCGGTGATGTCCAGCCCGCGCTGCAACAGCCGGCCGAGATTCTGGTTGTTGACGAAGGCGTCGCGGAACGAACCGTCGGCGTTCCGGGTGACTAGCTGACACAGCGGATTGCCCGCGCTGGGATTGGTGACATAGCAGCTGGTGATCGCGGCGATCGGCTGAATGACGCCCACCGCGCCGCGCAGATCGAGCTGATACCAGTCGACCGTGAGGTTCAGCCCCGGCACGAACGTCGGCGTGATCACCACGCCGGCGGTGGTGGTATAACCGGTCTCGGGCTGCAGATCGGGGTTGCCACCATAATAATATTGGCCGGTCAGATACCCCGGCGCGGTCGAGTTCGCCGATCCCGCCGCGGGCGCGCCGAACCGCTGGCACTGCGCGCGATCCCCGGTGCCCAGCACGCAGGGATCACCGCCGTATCGCGGCTTCAGCCGGTCGACGGTGACGAGATTGCTGAACGGCAGCGACGACAGGCCGGCGGCGAACTCCCCGAAATTGGGCGTGCGCAATACGCGCTGATAGGTGCCGCGCAACCGCAGGTTGCGATCGACTTCCCAATTGCCCTCGACCTTCCAGGTGCCGCGCGTGCCGAACAGGTTATAGTCGGAAAGGCGATAGGCGCCCCCCGCGCTCAACTTCCGGATCAGCGGCAGATCGTGGAGCAGCGGGACCAGGATCTCGCCATACAGCTCCTTCACATCGAACGCCCCGCGATAGGCGGCCTGCACCCCCTGCCGATAGGTATTGCCGGTCAGCAGCGCGGTATCCTGATCGATGCTGGCAGTCTCCCGGCGATATTCGACGCCGACCGCGAAGCCGATCGGGCCGGCGGGAAGCGCGAACAGCTCTTCCAGCGTGCCGCTGATCGTCCCGGCGGCGACGAACTGGTCGCGCTTGCGGTTGAAGCCGTTGATCGGGGACCCCAGCGCGCCCGCGATCCCCGGTTGATTGGGGCCGAAGATGTTGACCGTATTGGCCACCGCCGCGAAATTGTTCGCGCCCGCGCTGTTCGTCACCAACCCGTCGCCGGTGATCAGCGAGTTTTCGGTCGAGCGGCCATATTGCGCATAAACATTCCAGCGGATCGCATCGCTCAGCGGGCCGCGCAGCCCCGTCTGCACCTGCACGGTGTTGCGCTCGGTTTCGTAGGTGACCAGCCCGAGTTCGGCGAGCGAGCGGACGACATTCACCTGCGCCGCACCATTGACGAAGGTCAGCTGGTTGCGGATCGGATCGGTGAGGAACGGGTTCGTCGCGCTGATCGATACGGTGCGGTTTACCGACACCGGCGTTGCCCCGGGCGTGCCGGTCTCGCTGGTGCGCGTATTGGTGTACATCGCGCGCCCATAGAGCTCGACCGCCGGCACGATCTGATACTTGTACAGCGCGGCAACGTTGATCCGCTTCAGCGGAGACACCAGCGGATAGTTCGACGACAGGTTTGACACACCGGTCGGGCTGGTCGTGAATTCGCCATTGTCCGTGAAACCGAACCGGCGCCCGCTCGCCACGTCGGTGAAGACGCCGCCGATCGCGGGGATCGTCTGCGTCGGCGTCGCGGCCCAGTCGCGCTGTCCGGCGCGGATCAGATCGCGCTGCGTATAGTCCGCCGCGATGACGATGTTGCCGCGATCGCCCAGCCCCTGCCCCAGCATGATCGATGCGCCATATTGCGCACCGCCGTTGGTCGACAGGCGGCCCACCGCGCTACCGCGAATGCCCTTGAAATCGTCGTTGAGGATGAAATTGACGACCCCCGCGACCGCATCCGCGCCATAGACCGCCGCCGCACCGCCGGTCAGCACGTCGGTGCGCTTGATCAGCGAGGCGGGAATGCTGTTGACGTCGACCGAGTTGCGGAAGCTGAACGGCGCCGCGCGCGTGCCGTCGATCAGCACCAGTGACCGGCTCTGACCGAAATTGCGCAGTTCCAGCACTTGCGCGCCAAAGGCGTCGCTGCCCTGCGATCCCTGACGCACCCCGCCCGACAATTGCGGCAGCTTGGTGGAAAAATCCTCGATCGTCAGGGCGGATTGCAGCCTGATCTGCTGCTCGGTGGTGGATGCGACAGGGCTGCTGCTGGTCAGCCCCGGCACCGGGATGCGCGTGCCGGTAACGACGATATCGGGGTCGGCGACAGGATCGGCGGCCGCTTCGCTCGGCAGGGCGGTGCTGGGCTGCGGCGCCGCTTGCGCGAATGCCGGCCCATGGCACAAGGACACCGCCATCGCGGCAACAGCGACGGCATGGCGTTGCGGACGCAGCTTCATCGACCCCACTCCCCAGATAATCTCATCGCGCGACGGGCGATCACCCGCCCTGTTCGCATACCACTAGGTATCGGTGATGTCGTATAGCTGTAAAGTACCGGTCTGCTATTGGTGTCATTCATTTGCGGTTTGTGATCGATAACCGCCGGGTTTGACGCAGCCCATCCCTTGCGGACCGGGATGCGGCCCTATATCGCCGCGCCCGTCGCGCGCGCCTCTTTCGGGTTTCCGGCCGCCGCGCCCGTTTTCGAGCCCGCATCGTTGGAGAAGCCGGATGGCGTGGCTCGTCCTCGGCATTGCCGTGATAACCGAGATAGTGTGGGCGCTCAGCCTGAAATGGGCCGCGATGCGCGGCGGGTTGCTGGTATCGGCGGTGCCGGTGACGCTGAGCTTCGTCAACATGGGGCTGCTCGCCCTCGCGATGCGCGGATTGCCGGCCGGAACCGCCTATGCGGTCTGGACCGGGCTCGGCGCGGTCGGCGTGACGATCCTGGGCGCGATGCTGTTCGGTGAGAGGATCAACGCCACGCAAGGCATGTTCATCGGCCTGATCATCATTGGCGTCGTCGGCACGAAATTCTTCGCCACCAGCTGACACTGCGCCCCAAAAGGACCGAGATGCAGCGTCGCCGTCCGACGTGGGTTCATTCAGTACCGCTCAACCCCGTCATGTGCGTCTCAGTGGCAACGATCGGGCGCTCCGCCAGGCATTGCGCGAGCGCGGACGCCATGTCGTCCTTGCGGAACGGCTTGGTCAGCCGCGTCAGGCCGGCGACAGCGCCATCGAACGCCGCCCCGGTATAGCCCGACACCAGCAGGATCGCGATGTCGGGGCAGCTTCGACGCACCCGCGCCGCCAGATCGATCCCGGTCATCCCGGGCATCAGGTGGTCGGTGACGAGCACATCGAATCGCTCACCCCGGTCCAGCAGCCGCTGCGCCTCGTCGGCGGAGGCGGTTTCGACCACCTGATGGCCCAGGTCCTGCAATATGTCGGCCGTCGATGCGCGGACCAGATCCTCATCGTCGACCAGCAGGATGCGACGCGCCCGCGATGCGTCCACCTCCGCCGCCTGGGGGGCGATCACGATCGCCTCCAGCGGGGGCTCGCACAATGGCAGCCATAGATCGATCACCGTGCCGCTGCCCAGCGCGCTGCGGATCGTCAAGGCGCCGCCGAGCTGCGAGGCCAGTCCATGCACCATCGACAGGCCCAGACCGGTGCCCTTGCCGATGCCCTTGGTGGAAAAGAATGGCTCCACCGCGCGCGTCAGGGTCGCCTGATCCATGCCGGTGCCGCTGTCCGCTACCGACAGACGCAGATAATCGCCGGGCGACAGCGGCAGGGCCGTCTCCGCGACAATCGGCTCCAGCGCGACATCGATCCGCAGCGTGCCGCCCGCCGGCATCGCGTCGCGCGCATTCACCGCCAGGTTGAGCAATGCCATTTCGAGCTGGTTGGGGTCGGCCCGCGCGCACGGCAGGCCGGCCGGGGCATGGACCTCGACCATGATCCGCGGCCCGGTCGTGCTGTCGATCAAGTCGCGCATCCCGGCGATCAGCCCCGCCATATCGACCGGGACGAGTTGCAGCGGCTGGCGCCGCGCGAAGGCAAGCAGCCGCTGTACCAGCGTTTTGGCGCGATCCGCCGATTGCGCCGCCCCCGCAATCAGCCGCCGGGTACGGTCGTTGCCCAATTCCATCCGCTGCAACAGATCCAGCGCCCCGACGATCGGCGTCAGCAGATTGTTGAAATCGTGGGCGACGCCGCCGGTCAGCTGGCCCATCGCCTCCATCTTCTGCGCCTGACGCAGCGCTTCCTGCGCTTCCAGCAGCTGCGCCTCGCGCCGCAGCCGCCGCGTCACATCGGTGACGAATTGATAGACGCCGGTCTGCCGCCCCGCCCCGTCAAACAGAGGGCGGAACGTGACCTCATGATAGGATTGCGCGTGATCGGGGTCGCCGAAACCGTCGACGAAAGTGGCCTGCCGCCCCTGCATGCCGCGCGCCCAGCCGTCGCGGACCCGCGCCTGCAAATCGGGGCGATCCGCCAGCAGCGCCAGCAAATTGTCACCCGCACGCGGGCGAACGCCGAAGATCCGCTGGAATTCGTCGGCATTGGCGGCGTTGATCGCCAGCACGCGATACCCAAGATCAATCGCCATCACCATGACGTCAGTCGATTCGATGAGCTGCGTCAGCAGGTTGCGCTCGGCGGTACGCTCCGCCACGCGGCGTTCGAGCGTCGCGTTCAGATCGCGCAGCCCCTCCTCCGCAAGCCTGCGGTCATGAATATCGACCGACGATCCCACCCAGCGCAGCACTTCCCCGGTGGCGGGGTTCCGCCATGGATTCGCGCGATCGAGGAACCAGCGATAGTCGCCCGTCGCGGAGCGGATGCGATGTTCGCACGCATGCGGCATCCCGGTCGCGCGCGCATAGGCGAACGATGCGATGAGATGCGGGGCATCCTCCGGGTGAACGACCCCCTCGACAATCCCGCCCGCGGATTTCACGAGCAGCTTCGACCGATCGGCGGTTCCGGTGTAGCGTGCGAACTGGCGATTGAGGAACACGATCTGCCCATTCGCATCCGCGATCCAGACGATATGCGGCACGGCATCGAACATCGATCGAAACGACAGCAAATCGTCCAGCGGCGACATCGCGCCACCCCCCGGCGTCGTTGAAACTGGTCCGGCCTGTCCCACCGTTACCTTTCCTGCTGGCGGACTCGCGCCGAGTCCCGGTGCATTCATTTTGGGTACATCCATTTGATGACGGCGTCATGTATCGTCGGCTTTATCCCGGGCGGCACATCGCCGGCGGCGACATGGGCGCGCGCGGCGGGCTGCACGCCCCAAAAGGAAGATCACGCCTTTCGAATCACTTGCCAGGCATATCAGGCACGTGCAGGCACCGATCATGCACAAGATGCTGATCGCGGCGCTTTTGATCGCCTCTTGTCCGAGCCAGGCACTCGCCTGGGGCAAGACTGGCCATCGCGTCATCGCGCAGATCGGCGACGCCCATCTGTCACGACGCGCCCGTGCACAGGTCACCCGCATCCTTGGCGTCGAAACGATGGCGGAAGCGTCGAACTGGCCCGATTTCATGAAATCGAGCCCTGAGCCATATTGGCAGCGGCAGGCGAGCCCGTGGCATTACGTCACCGTTCCGAGCGGCAAGAGCTATGCGGAGACGGTCCCGCCGCCGGAAGGCGACGCGGTCGTCGCGCTGACGCGCTTCAGCGCGACATTGCGCGACCCGCGCGCCACGATCGAGGACAAGCGCCACGCGCTGCGCTTCGTCATCCATATCGTCGGCGACCTCGCGCAACCACTGCACAGCGGCAACGGCGTCGATCGCGGCGGAAACGACCTGAAGGTAACGTGGTTCGGCAAGCCGACCAATCTGCACAGCGTCTGGGACGTCGAACTGATCGACGACGAACAGCTTTCCTATTCGGAAATGGCCGCGTGGCTCAACGCGCGGATCACGCCCGCGCTGGTACGCGAATGGAGCGATACCGATCCCCGGCAGTGGATCGCCGACGCGGTGGCGGTGCGCGATCAGATCTACCCCGCCAGCGGGGAAACGGCGCTGGGCTACAGCTATATCTATCGAAACACCCCGCGCATGGAGGTGCAACTGGAAAAGGGCGGCATCCGCCTTGCCGCCTATCTCAACGCGCTGTTCCGCTAGCCCGCCGAGGTCATACGAAGCCGAGGTTCCAGGTCGAGCTGTCGTAATTGCCGATATTGGGCAGGACGGTGCGCATGTCGCCCGCCCCGACGCCGAACCATGATGCCAGGGTCGCGGCATATTGGTCGACCGAAACCGCGGGCAACAGCCGCCCCTGCCCCACATCGTCAGCGGTATTGTTACCAACGACCGGCGCCCGCCCGTAGAAGCGCTGCCCCGCCACCGCGCCGCCCATCACGAAATGGTGGCTGCCCCAGCCATGATCCGAACCGTCGTCGTTCGACTGCAGCGTGCGCCCGAAATCAGACGCGGTGAAGCTGGTCACCTGTTGCGCGACGCCCATCGCCACCGTCGTATCGTAAAAGGCCTTCATCGCATCGGACACCTTGCCGATCAGCGTGGGATGCTGCGCCATCAGCAGATCGTGCATGTCGAACCCGCCGATCGAGACGAAAAACACCTGCCGCCGGATGCCCAGCGTCTGCGACGCGGTGATCATCCGCGCCACCATCCGCAGCTGATCGGCAAGGCTGTTGTTGCTGGGGAAGAGCGGGAAGCCCGATGCCGGGGCCGCCCCCAGCGCGCTCGACAGCGTGGCATAGGTATCCAGCGCGCGCTTCGATACGCGCGCATGTTCATTGGCGAACATCTGCGTGCTCTGCGCGGTCATCAACGTGCGCAGCGTGGTGGCGGCGGTCGACGATCCGTACAGCGACTTGGCATTGTTGAGCAGCGCGACCGGCCCGCCGGTGCCCACCGCATATTGGACGGCCTGCTTCCCCGCGAGGAAGACGGCATTGCCGCTGGTATTGACGCAGGTGAGCGTGGAGGCGCCGTTCCCGCTCATGAACAGGTCGCCCATGCGCCCACCCCAGCCGCTGGTCGCGCCTTCGGGACTGGATGCCTGGAAATAGCTCGTCTGATCGTTGTGGCTGAACAGCTTCGGCGGCAGCTTCACCGAATTCTGCTGATATTGCGCCTTGGTGGTGGGCTGAACGAGCGTGCCGAGATTCAGCACCACTGCTGCCTTGCCGTCGGCGAACAACGACGCAAGGCCGCCCATCGTCGGCGCCAGCGCATATTGCCGCCCGCCATCCAGCCCAGTGCGCGGGGTGAGCAGCGTATTGGCCAGCGCGTCGCGCTGCAGGCCGATATTGGCGCGCGCCGCCCAATAGGCGTTGTAGCTCGCCTGGTCGTAAGGCACCACCGTGTTCGCGTAATCGTTGCCGCCCGCCAGATAGACGCACACCAGCGCCTTGTAATCAGTCGCGGTCGCGGCGGCGGCGTCACCGATCGCGGACAAGGTCGTCAGGAAGGGAGCGGCGGTGCCCGCGAGCGCCAGTTGGCCGGTACGCCGCAGGAAGGCGCGGCGCGATTGATCGTGCTGGAAGCGGCTCATCACTTCACCGTCAGATATTCGGGCGACGCAAGCGTCAGGAGGATCGCGATCTGCGTGCGCAGCGTCGCGGCGTTGGTGGCGGTGCTCGCGACGCTGTCGACCGCGGCGCGGATCGCGGTGATCGCGTCGCTGCCCAATTGCCCCGCCGCCAGGACGAGGTTGACCTCGTCGACCAGCGCGGCGCTGTCGGACGCCTTGGCGGCGAGTGCGGTATAGTCCGGCTTCATATCGCCGGTGCCGTTCGCCACCAGCGTGCTCATATAGTTGACATAGGCGACCACCGACTGTTCGTTGGTGATCTGGAATTCGGGCGCGACCAGCCCCGCCCCGGCGATCGCGGTGTCGGGGGGCGCATAGCCGGGGCGGAAGAAGTTGAACACCGACGGGCTGCGCCCCATCGACTGGCCCAGGCGCGATGACGGGCTGGACGTATCCCCGATCGCCCAGGCATTCGACGGCGAGGTAACGCCATAGGCGCGCGCCCAGCCGGTCAGGCGCATCACCGGCTCACGCAGCTTGCCCGCGCTGGCGCTGGAGAGCGCGGCGTCGCCACGCGCCTCGCTGTCGAGCAGGATCGCGCGGATCACTGCCTTCATGTCCCCGCGCACGCCGCTGCCATTGTCGGCGAAGACGGTCGCGACGCGCTGAATGTAGGCGGGTGACGGATTGCTGGTCACCAATCGCTGGATCAGCTGCTTTGACACGAACGGCGGCACATTGGGATGCGCGACGATGGCATCGAGCGCGGCGTTGATCGCCGCCATGCCCCCGCCCGAGACGGTGGTACCCAGAAAGGTCGACGTGCCGGTTTCGTTGAGCCCCGCGTTCATCACCAGCGGCTGCCGCATCCGATCGGGGGTGGTATTGTCGTTGGACGCCAGTTGCAGCCCGGTGAACACGCGCGCAAGGCCGGTCACATCCGCCTGTCCATAGGTTTCGAGCGGTACGCCGCCCGACGTCTTCACGCTGCCATCCATGTTCAGCTGGTACAGCCCCAGCGTGAACAGCTGCATCAGCTCACGCGCGTAATTTTCGTCCGGTTGTGCGCCGGTATTGGCATTCGCCTTGCGGTTGTTGAGGAAGGTCAGGAAAGACGCCATCGCCGCGTTGGTGGTGATCGCGCCGATCAGCGTGCGGAAACTGCCGAACGCATTGTCGAGCAGCACATCGACATAGGCCGCCATCGCGAATTGCGCCCACGACAGGTTCACGCCGCCGATGCCGACCACCAGCATGTCCAGCAACGCCATGCCGACCCGTTGCCGCAACTGATCCGGCTCGGCGATCAGCTGGCGCCACATCGTCGGATCGAACCCGGTTTCGATATTCATGTTGGCGGTGACGTTGAAACCGTTCTTCACCAGCCAATCCCAATGCGACGTCGCGCGCGGCATCGCGAACTGATCGGTCAACCAGCCCTCGAACCCCCGGGACACCAGCGCATCGATCGAGCCACGGGTCGCGCCCATCGTGGCCTGGCCCAGAAACCGGCTGGACTGCGCCGCCGACAGCGCGACCGGGGCAACCGTCACCGGTGTGGTGGACGACGATGTACCGGAAGTCGCACCGTCCCCGCCGCCGCCCCCGCAGGCCGCCAGCAAGAACGCCGGCAACGCCGCGCCGCCAGCCTTCACCGCGGACGGCGTGGCTACCGCATCAACCGCCAGCGTGCCGCGATCATCGGCCACGCGCAATCCATCGCTGTCCAGCATCGAACCCCCTGCCCGGTGCTGATACCCCTCACCGGCCCGAGCGCTGACACTAACGACGGGTCGTTAACGAAAACTAACCTTCACGATCGCTACGGCGCGCGCCGGCGTCGGTTTGACGCAACGCGCCGCCGTCACGCGGTGGCCAGCACCCCGGTTGCGACCACCGGCCCGGTGGGCGCGGCGCCGGGCGCACCGCCCAACGGCTCGATTGAAACCGCGATCGTGTCGGTTGGGCGCGGCAGCTCCCGCACGGTCAGGGTGATCCGCCCGGCCGCGTCGGTATGCAATATCCCCAGCGCCACCGGCACCTTGTCCGGGCCGATCCGCCAAAACTCCGCGCTGCGGCCCGCCGGCACCTCGATCGCGCCGCCCAGCCGCAGCGTTCGTGTCGTCTTGTCGATCACGATCGCCACCGGCGCGCGCTCCTGCCCCGGTGTGGGGGCCAGTGCCGCGACCAGCAGCGGGCGCTGCGCCGGGGCGACGGGCACTGGCATCGGGGGCGGGGAAGCCGGGATCAGCAGCATCGCCGCAAGGGACGCCGCGATCGCGCCACCCGCCACCCCCGCGCCCAACCAGCGCCAGCGAGGCGCGCTCTTGCCGGGTAACGCCAGGGGTGCCGTTCCATCCCGCTCGTGAGGTTCGCGCAGCAATGCCTCGATCCGCTCTTCCAGCGCCGGCGGCGGCGTGGCACCGGCGTATTCGGCCAGCAACGGCGCCAACTTCAACTGCCACCACGCCACCTCTTCGGCGAAGGCGGGGTCGGCGAGCAATCGCTCCAGCGCCGCCGCGCGATCGGCATCGTCGAGCAGGCCCAGCACAAGTTCGGCGGCAAGAAGGCGATCGTTAGCGGTCATCGTCGAGGCAATCCCGTAAACGAAGCAATGCGCGTCGTACCATCGACTTCATCGTCGGCAACGGCACCTCGGCGCGTTCCGCGAGTTGCGAATAGGTGAACCCGTCCATGAACGCGGAGCGGATCGCCGCACGCGGGCGATCCTCCAGCGCGTCGAGGCAGGCCCGCAACCGCGCCACCTCCTCCTCGCTGATCAGCGCTTCGTCGGCCTCGACAGCATCGTCGGCGGGCTCGCCGGGCCACGCAGCGCCGGGCGCCGGAAGCGGGTCGGGCGCCGGCCGTCGATTGGCACGCCGCCAGTCGAGCGCGCGATTGCGAGCGATCGCCGCCAGCCACGTGACCGGGCTGGCGCGCGTCGCGTCGAACGATCCCGCCCGCCGCCAGATGGTAAGATAGACTTCCTGCAAGACGTCTTCCGCTGCCTGTCGTTCGCCGCAGATACGTAGGCAGATGCCAAACAGCTTCCTGACCGTCAGATCATAGACGCGGCGGAACGCGACGCGATCGGCGAACCCGGTGGCGATCAGCGCCCCGCGCAGGGCCTCCCGCCGGGCTCGTAGCGTCGCGGATGGGTCCGCTGGGTACGGTTCCGGACGCTTCACCATAATTCCTGACGACCCTGCATCCACTTCATTGCCGGAAACGTATCTACAACCGCCCGATCAAGCAAAGATCGTTTTGTTTCTGCGCTCGGGCCAAGGGAGGTGCCGAAGTGACCACGCAAGAAGATCAATTGATCGAAACCTTCGAAGCCCGATCGCGCCGTCGCGCCGATCGTCGCGCATTCTTCACCGCCGCCATCGGCGCGGCTGCCGTCGGCTCTGCCTTCGCTTATTCGGATCCGGCCAAGGCGCAGGCCAGTGTCACTGACGCGGACATCCTGAATTTCGCGCTCAACCTCGAATATCTCGAGGCGCAATTCTATCTCTACGCAGTCAATGGCGCGGGTCTGCCCGCCAATCTGACGACGAGCGGCAGTGGCGCGGCCGGCGGCACCGTAACCGGCGGCGCGGCGGTCAATTTCACCGGCGAAACGTTGATCGGTGCGTATGCGCGCGAGATCGCCGCCGATGAGCAGGCGCATGTCGCCTTCCTGCGCACCGCGCTGGGCAGTTCAGCGGTAGCAATGCCCAACATCAACATTTCCGGCGATGCCAACGGCCCCTTCACCGCCGCTGCGCGTGCCGCGGGCGTGGTCGGCTCGACGGGGGTGTTCAACCCCTATGGCAGCCCGACCGACTTCCTGCTCGGGGCGTTCATCTTCGAAGACGTCGGCGTCACCGCCTATAAGGGCGCGGCGGCGTTGATCAGCAACAAGACCTTCCTCGAGGCAGCGGCAGGCATTCTCGCGGTGGAGGCCTATCACGCCGCGATCGTGCGGACGACGCTGTACGCGCGCGGCGTACAGGCGCTGATCGACGCGACCGAGAAGATTTCGGCGGCGCGCGACACGCTCGATGGCTCGACGGTCGACGATGCGGTCCGCGGTCTTGGCATCGACGATGACCAGGGGATCGCCCCGAGCGGTACCGCAAGCGCGCCGGTGTCCAACATCGCGCCGCTGAACAGCAACGGTCTCGCGTACAGCCGGTCGCCCGGCCAGGTGCTGAAGATCGTCTATCTCAGCTCCACCACCACCACCATGGGTGGCTTCTTCCCCAATGGCGTCAACGGCAACATCCGGTCGACCAGTTGACCGGCGGATGCCGCGAACACGCTTCAACAGACGCTATGCACAGGGAAATTCAATCATGATCGATCCGCACAAGGCTCTCGATATTCTGACCGCCGCCGACGCCCGACGCGCCGCGCGCCGCCAGTTCCTCAAATTCGCCGGCACCAGCACACTCGTCGCGGGTGGCGCGGCATTGCTGTCGGGCTGCTTCGACAATGACGAGGATCTTCCCATCCCCTCGCCGACCCCCTCACCATCGCCGACCCCGACCAGCGCGGCGCCCTCGGACAGCGACGTCCTCAATCTCGCGCTGAACCTGGAATATCTCGAAGCACAATTCTATCTCTACGCCGTCAATGGCACTGGCCTGCCGGCGAGCCTGACGTCCAGCGGCAGCGGCGCCGCGGGCGGCACCGTGACCGGTGGCGCGCAGGTGAATTTCGCGAGCGACCCGCTGGTTGGCGCCTATGCGCGTGAGATCGCGGCGGACGAGCAGGCGCATGTCGCGTTCCTGCGCACCGCGCTCGGCAGCGCGGCGGTGGCGATGCCGAACATCAATATCTCCGGCGACGCCAATGGCGCGTTCACCGCAGCCGCCCGCGCGGCAGGGGTGATCGGCAGCACCGACACGTTCAACCCCTATGCTTCGCCAGAACTCTTCTTGCTGGGCGCCTTCCTGTTCGAGGACGTCGGCGTCACTGCGTACAAGGGCGCGGCGCCGCTGTTGACCAACAAGACCTATCTGGAGGCCGCCGCCGGCATCCTTGCGGCGGAAGCCTATCACGCCGGGCTGGTCCGCACCGTGCTGACCGCAAAGGGCATCGCGACCAGTGCGCTCGTCACCAACGCGGGCAAGATCTCCGACGCGCGTGACCTGCTTGACGGCACCCCCACCAATGACGACGTCCGCGGCATCGGCGCCGATGACGATCAGGGCATCGCACTGGCCGGCACGACGGCGGCGCCGATCGCCAATATCGTTCCGACCAACAGCAACGGGCTCGCCTACAGCCGGTCGAGCGCGCAGGTGCACAACATCGTGTATCTCAACGCCACGGGCGCCAACCGTACCAGCGGCGGCTTCTTCCCGAACGGGACCAACAATCCCAACGCGAGCCTGCGCGTCGGCCTCTGATCGACCCGTATCTTCCTCGACGCGGCGGTGCTCCCCTGCCCGCCGCGTCCTTTTTTTTGGATTGACCCTACCGCCAGCCGCCGCGCCGCGCGGCCTCTTCCGCCGCACGATCGAGTGGCTCGCCAGCGATCATCGCATCGACCACCTGCGCGGTCGCGTCATCGTCTCCCGCCATGCGATAATCGGTGACGGCATGCGTCACGGGCACTGCGTAGCGTAGCTGCCACGCGGACGGCCCCCGACACGCCACACCGGCAACATGCTGCCCGGTGAAACGACGACACAGACGACCGTCCTGCGCCCGAAACGAGAGGTTCACCCGTATCGGGCCCGCCTCACCCGACAATTGCCGGTCGAGCGCGCCGCCGATCGGCGCGGCCAGCGCCAGCGCGTCGGTTCGATCGCCCAGACCGACGGGCACGCGGCTATTGTGGCCGATCACGACCCCGACGATCAGGCTGGCAGCGATCGCGCCACCGACGCCCCACCAGCCTCGCCGGGCCGTGCCGCTCGGGGCGGCAGCGGCGGCACGCTCCGCCCGGACCGCCGCCAGCGAGATGATGGGGGCCGGTGCGGGCGAGGTCGGGCTGCTGACGGTCTGCGCGGATCGCGCGAGGGGATCGAACGCCGCCGCGAACCGCGCCTTCATCGCACGATGCCGCTCCGCCAGCTCGCGCAGCGCTGGTTCCGCCGCCGCCCGGGCCGCGACGCGCGCGGCGGTGGCATCGTCCAGCTCGCCATCGACCCAGGCGATGATCATGGCCTCATCAACGCTGTCGGCCATCGCCTATGCCTCCATCATCGCCAACAACGCCTGGCGTCCACGCACCAGCCGGCTGGTCAGCGTCCCCATCGGTATATCGAGGACGCCCGCCGCGTCCGCATAGGACAGCCCCTCGATCATCACCAGCGCCACCGCCTCGCGCTGCTCGTCGGGCAGCCGCGCCAGCGCCCGCATCAGGTAGGAGAGCTCGACCCGCGATTCCGCACCCCCGTCCATCCCGACCGCCAGCCCCTGCTCCTCCGGCGCCAGCGGCGCATCGCGACGGCGTGTCGCGCGCGTCGTATCGATCCACAGGTTGCGCAGGATGCGATAGGCCCAGGCCTCGAAGTTGCTGCCGACCTGCCACTGGTCGCGCGCGCGCAGCATCCGCTCCGCCGCCGCCTGCACCAGATCGTCCGCGTCGGCGGGGCTGCGCGTCAGCCCATGCGCGAACCGCCGCAGCCGCGGCAGCACGTCGGGCAAGCGTCGTTCGACCTCGTGCAAGGATGCTCCGTCCGGTTCGCATACGGATGAAACGACATCCGCTTGTCGTTTCATCCCTTGAACGGCAAAAAAAGGGAAGATGATGATCAAGCCTTGGGTGCTCATCGCGGGCCTGGCGCTGGTATCGCCGGCGAGCGCGCAATTGCTCGGCGGCGGCGGCGTGGGTGGCACCGTCGGCCCGCTGGTGGGCGGCGTGACCGGCCCGTTGCTGGATCTGCCGCGCGGGACGTCCTCCGTCGCGGCGCGCGCCATCGGTGATCTCGGCGGCCCGCTGATGGCGGTCGACGGCGCGATACGGGATTTGAGCCCGGCCGATCTGCTGTCGCTGCGCCGCGCCCGCCTGCGCGCGCTGGTACGCGATCATCGTGCCGAGCTGGACGTGGATGATGACGGCAATCCGATCCGCCGCGATACGATCCTCGCCATCGGGCTGGCCCCGGGGGCGGTGGCGGCGATCAGGGCCGCCGGCTTCACGATCACCGAAGCGGACGGTGCCTCGACGCTCGACATCGGCGTCGTCACGCTCACGCCGCCCAGCGGCCGCTCACCGCGCAAGGCGCTCGACACGCTGCGCACGCTCGATCCAGCCGCGACGTTCAGCTTCGACCATATCTACGAACCCGCGCATGCGCCGCTCGCGCCGCTGCCCGGTGTCGCGCCGGCGGCGGGAAGCACGGAAGCCGGTACCCGCGCACCGATCGGCTTGATCGACGGTGGCGTCGGCCAGCATGCCGCGTTCGCGGGGGTCATGATCGAGCAACGTGGCTTCGCGGGTACGCCGCGACCCAGCGGGCACGGCACCGCCGTGGCTTCGCTGCTGGTCGGTCGGGTGGGCGCGTTTCACGGCGCCGCGCCGGGCACGCCGCTGTTGGTGGCGGACGTCTATGGCGGCAACGCGAGCAACGGCTCTGCCGCCGCGATCCTGCGCGCGATGGGATGGCTGGCGCAACGCGGCGTGCGCGTCATCAACATCAGCCTGGTCGGCCCGCCTAACGCGGTGCTGGCGGCGGGGGTCCATGCTTTGGCGGCACGCGGCATCCGGCTGGTCGCGGCGGTTGGCAACGACGGTCCCGCCGCGCCACCGGCCTATCCCGCCTCCTACCCCGGCGTGATCGCCGTCACCGGCGTCGATGCGCGGGGCAGAGCGCTGATCGAGGCGGGCAAGCCCCTCCATCTCGATTTTGCCGCGCCGGGGGCGGACATGGTCGGCGCGCTGCCGGGCGGCGGATGGGGGCGCGTGCGCGGTACCAGTTTCGCGGCGCCGCTGGTCAGCGCTCGGCTGGCACTGGCGGGCACGGTCGACGCCCTCGCGGCGGAAGCACGCCCCGGCCACGGCCGCGTCGGCCGCGGCGTGGTATGTGGAAGCTGCGCGATCGCGCCGCGCGCGGTGGGGCTTAGATAAGCGACAGGCCACCAAAAAAAATACAGCGGGCGGGATGAAACGGCAGAACGGTGTCGTTGCTCTTTCAGAAGCCGGACGGAAACCCAGCCGTCTGGCCTGTCGATGAAAAGGAGACAGATGATGAGCAACGGCAATCCCCATCGGATCGGCCTGATGATCGCGGCGGCATTGGTGACCGGCCTGGCTACCCTGCCCGCGTCCGCGCAATTGCTCGGCGGTGGCGGCGGCGTGCTCGGCGGTGCCGGTGGCCTGGGCGGCACGGTCGGCAGCACGTTGGGTGGTGCCGGCGGGATCGACCACAGGCTCGGCTCCGCGACGGGCGGCGCGTCGAACCGGATCACCGGATCGGGCAGCGCCAGCGGCTCACGCTCGGTCGACACCCGATCAGGCAAGGTGGACGCCGATGCCGGGCTGGCGGGCAGCGTGACCCGCAGCAGCGACGCCGCGCTGAACGTGACCGGGCCGAACGGCCGCTCGATCACCGGCGGCGCGTCGAGCAACGGTTCGGCGAGCGGCAGCAAGGATGCGAGCGCCAGCGCACAGCTGATCGGTACCGATCAGGTCGCCAATACGATCGGCTCCGCCCGCGACACCGCCACGGCGGCGGCCGGCAACGTCCGCGACCGTGCCACCGCGACCGCCACGCGCGCGCGTGACGCCGCCGGCGCCGCACGCGACCGCATCGGCCAGACCGCGGCGGGCGCCGAACAGGGGCTTGCCGGATCGGTGAGCGGCAACGCCTCCGCCTCCGCACAGGGATCGGGGCGAGGATCGGGGCAGGGATCGGGCGGGGCCGAGGCCAGCACGCCGCAATAAACCTTCACGATAGTCCGCGTGGGAGGGCGCCGTCGGCGACGACGGCGCCCTTTCGCATGCCCAGATCATCGAATTTGTAAAAAAAGGTGCACCGCCGCCGACATTCGATCTCGTGCCTTCGGCCTTGATGAAGCAAGGATGTATCAACAACATCGAAAATCAGAGAGGATGCCATGCTTCAGCCGATCACGCCGCCCCCCGCACAATATCTGCGTGACGACGTGATCCGCGGCGGCATGGACCTGTTGCTGTTCGCGCACAAATCGCATCTGCGCCATTCGGACGATGCGCTCGAGCGGCTCGGTCTGGGCCGGGCACACCACCGTTGCCTGTATTTCATCGCGCGGCAGCCGGATCTGACCATCGGTCATCTGCTCGCTTTGCTGGGCGTGACCAAACAATCGCTCAACCGCGTGCTCCGCGAACTGATCGACCGTGGTCTGGTCGAACAGCGTAGTGGCGACAGCGACCGACGTCAGCGCCTGGTACGACTGACCGCGCAGGGGGCCCAGCTCGAACAGCGCCTGTTCGACGGCCTGCATGACAACATGAGCCGTGCCTATGCCGCCTCGGGCGAGGATGCGGTGCGCGGATACTGGACGTTGATGCAGAACCTGATGAGCGAGGACGCGCATCGCCAGTTCACCGCCTTCCACGCCACGCCGACGCCCGCTGATCATTGATGGCGAGGGCCGTATCCCGATGGCGCCCGTTCATCCTGGGTTGATCGCAACTCCGTCATCGCGTTGATAACAACTTCCCTTCCGGATGATGCTTGTGACCGACGCTTCCCCTCCCCCCGCCCATCGCGCCACCGCCGCGCGGCAGGAAACCGTCGCCGCCGATCTGTCCGCGATCTTCGCGCAGGATGCGGCAGAGGATCGCGCGAATGGGTCGGCCGGCACCGCGATCCAGGTGGTGCCGCCGGCCGATGCCGCGCGACGCTGGCGCGTGCGCCTGGCCGGTTTGCTGCTGGCGGGCGGAGTGGCGGTGGGCGGCGGTTATCTGATCGCTGGGCGGGTCACGCCTTCGATCGCCGCCGCGCAGCAGGAAACCGCGGCACCGACCCACACCGCCAGCCGCGCCCCGGCCCTGCCGCAGCCGGCGGCATCGCAGGTCGCGCTCGCGCCGGCTGCGGCAGTGACGCCGGATGCCGTGGCGGTCGCCCCGGTTGTCGACGCACCGTCGCCGCTGGCAGCGCCAAGCCCGGCGATCGCGACGGCTGATCGCGCGGTGGCCGCCAGCGCGCCGCCGCGTCGCTATCGCCTCGCGCCCGCGAACAGGTTCGCCGATCGCCGTGGCCCGGCGCCCGACGATCCCTGCATCGGGCTGCGCGGCGCGCGACTGGATCGCTGCGTCCAGACCACCGTGCCGGCCGCCTATGCCGACGTCCGCCGCGCCTATAACGCCGCGCGCCGCGCCGGGGTGGACAGCGACTATCTCGGCGACGTGCAGCGCCGCTGGGTACGACTGCAACGGCGGTCGTCCGACAATCCCTATGATCTGCTCGACGGCTATGACGATATCCGCGGCGAGTTGATCGATGCGGTACGACGCCAGCGCGACGGCGATTACTGATGGCGGATGCCCCCGGGACGTTGCCGATAACGGTGGAGGGAACGATCGGAGGCGCGCTCGTCTATGCGATTGGCGATATCCACGGCTGCTACGAATTGCTGCGCGAATTGCTGCGCGCGATCGAGACGGACATCTCCACCCAGCGCGGCGAGGGCAAGGCGACGCTGATCTTCTGCGGCGACTATGTCGATCGTGGCCCGGATTCGTCGCGCGTCCTCGATGCGCTGTGCTGGCTCAAACGCCATGCGCCGCATGACGTGCGGTTTCTGAGGGGCAATCATGATGCGGTGATGCTCGACTATATCCGCGATCCCGCACCGCATCGTGACTGGATGCGGTTCGGCGGGGCGGAGACGCTTCGCGCTTATGGCGTCACGCCGCCCAATGCCGACGACCCGGTCGAGCATCACCGCCGCACGCGCGACGATCTGCTCGAACGAATGCCGGTGGCGCATCTGCGCCTGCTGGAGGAACTCGACCCGATGTTGACGATCGGCGACTTCGTGTTCGTCCACGCCGGCATCCGTCCGGGCCGCGCACTCTCGGCGCAGTCGGAAGCGGATTTGCTGTGGATCCGCGACGAATTTCTCTCCTCGACCGCCACGCACGAGAAGATCGTGGTGCATGGTCACACCTGGACCGCGAGCAAGCCGGTGGTGCTGCCGCACCGCATCGCGGTGGATACGGGCGCCTATGCCACCGGCGTGCTGGCGGCGGTGCGGTTGCGGGATCGCGCGGCGGCCGTCATTTCGGTCGGGCGGGACCGGCGCCTGAGCGACCGGATCCCGATCGATTCCACCGCCGAACAGGTTACGAGCGCGCCTCCAGCCTGACTTCCTCCTTGAGCGCCTGCCGGTCGCGCGCGATCGTCAATACCGCCTGCTCGTCGCCATTCCCGGTGAAGAACACCGCAGCGTCCTGTTGCGCGACGTCGCCGTCGATCCGGCGTTCGTCAGGGGAGTCGGCGTGACCGACGTAGCGCAGATTGGTGTCATAGTGGCCCGACCAGAAAAACGGCACCGCGACGTAATCACCCTCGACCAGGCCGAGCAGATGGCGCGCCAGCCACTGCCCCATCCGCTGCGCGACCACCCAATGTTCGACGCGGACCGGATGGCCCAGGCGCGGGTCGGGCACGCTGGCGATGTCGCCGATCGCGCGGATCGACGGGTCCGACGTCGCCAGCCGCGCATCCACGACGATGCCACCGCCCTCGTCGGTCGAGCGCGTCGTCAGCCCCGCGGCTTCCGCCAGATCGATACGCGGCGCAACACCGGTTCCCGCGACCAGCAGATCGCCCGCTACCCGGCTGCCGTCATCCAGCGTCGCGACTTCGCCATCCCAGCGTTCGACCGATCGACCCAGAAGGAAGGTTACGCCCTGATCCTCGTGCAGTCGCTGCACCATCGCGCCCACTTCGGGGCCGGCGGTCTGGATAAGCGGGGCGGGATCGTCGGAAATGACGGTCACCGCCAGACCGCGCGCGATCAGCGATGCCGCCACTTCCAGCCCGATATAGCTTGATCCCAGCACGATCGCGCGCCCGGCTTGCTCGCTCGCGGCGATCAGCCTGTCGGCATCGGCCAGACTGCGCACGACGAACACTTCGTCGCGATCGCCGCCCGTGAACCCCGGCACGATCGGGCCGGCTCCGGTCGCGAGGACCAGCATGTCATAGGACAATCGTTCACCGCCCCCGATCGTCACCTGCCGCGCCGCGCGATCGATCCGCTCCACCGGCTGCCCAAGCCGGACCGCCACCCCCGGCAGATCGGGCAGCGATGCCGCGTCACGGGCCTTGTCGCCCGACAGATATTGTTTCGAGCACATCGTGCGGTCGTAAGGCGCCTCGCTTTCCTCACCGATCAGCGTCACCGCGGCGCCGGCGCCGTGGCGGGCGAACATCTCCGCACAGGCGTGCCCCGCCGCGCCACCGCCAACGATCACCACGCGGCGGTCGAACGCCAATGTTTCCGGGGCGGGAGCGGCGTCGGTCGTGTCGCTCACCGTCACCCGGCCATCCACCTCGCTGACCCGGTAGGTGGAGAGCGGCGCGAACGCCGGCGCGTGGACCGCCTCGCCGGTGGACAGATCGAACCGCGCGTGATGCCATGGACAGCGCAACGTCCCGTCAGCGACGATCCCCTCCGCCAGCGGCGCCTTGGCATGGGTGCATTGGCCCGCCAGCGCGCAGACCCGACCATGATGCCGCACCAGCACCACATCTCGTCCGTCGACGGTTCCGGCGACGATCGCGCCCTCCGCCACGTCGGTGGAGGCGATGCCCTGGGTCAAATCGCGTGCCGCCATTGCCGTTCACCTCATCGCTGGAGCGTGCCGGGGAGCTTCGCCCACGAGCGCGCCGAACCCCGGTCTCAGATACAGTCCCGGCCAAGCGTTCGGGGTGGGTAGCGGTTCCGCCGCCGCGATCAGGGCGCGATAACGAACAAAGCCGCGCGTTAAACATTGTTGGCATCTCAACCTGCTCATGAAACGGCGGAATATGCTCATCGAACGTCTCCCCTTCCGCCGCGCGCGCCGCCTGCCACGATCGCTATCGTGCTGACCTCGGTACTCGATCGCGTCCGCCCCCGGCCCGAGAACCGCCCCGGCGAGCGCGTCGATGGCTATCTGCCGCTCGAATGCTATGGCGCGCTGGGCGACGGGCGGTCGGTGGTGCTGTCCGGCACTGACGGGTCGATCGACTGGTGGTGCGTCCCCAACATGGATTCGCCGCCGTTGTTCGATCGCTTGCTCGACGCCGGCGATGGGGGGCGTTTCGAGCTGAAGCCGGTCGAGCCCTATACCGTCGAGCGGCAGTATCGCGACGAGAGCAACGTGCTGGAGACGATCTTCATCACCGCTTCCGGGCGCGCGAAGCTGACGGAGTCCCTGAACAGCGGTACGGCCGGGCGACTGCCCTGGGCGGAACTGGCGCGACGCGTCGAGGGATTGGACGGCACCGTGCGCTTCTCGCTGTTGATGAAGCCGGGGCGGCGTGGCGACACCGTTAACCCCTATCACTCGACGATCGGCAAACACACCGTCTTTCATGTCGAGCGGGTGCTCGGCCTGTTCATTCATGATCCGCGGATCACCTGCCGATGGACGGACGAGGGGATCACCGGCGAGGTAGCCGTCGCCGCCGGCGACCGCCGCACCCTCGCGATCGTCGCGGGGCAGGACGAGCCGCTGGTCGCGCCGAGCATCGAGGAGATCGACGATCGCATCGACCTGTCGCATCGCGAATGGCGCGATTGGGCGGACACCGTCACCTATCGTGGCGACGATCGTGGCGCCTTCCTGCGCAGTGCGCTCGCGCTGAAGCTGCTGCTCTACTCCCCCTCGGGCGCAATCGCGGCGGCGGCGACCACGTCGGTGCCGGAGGGGATCGGCGGCGAAAAGAACTTCGACTACCGCTACGCCTGGGTGCGCGACGCCGGCTATACGATCAAGGCATTCCTGACGGCCGGAGCACAGGCGGAAGCCAAGGCCGCGTTTACCTGGCTGCTCAATCAATTACGCGATACCGGCGTGCGCGTTTGCTACACGCTGTCGGGCGGGATCGTGCCCGATGTATCGAGTTGGGCGATGCCGGGCTATCGCGCGTCGCGGCCCGTGGTGACAGGCAACCTCGCCACCGACCAGGCGCAGCATGGCGTATATGGCGACATCTTCGAAACCGCGTCGTGCTTCGTTGCGTGCGGCAATATCCTGGATAGCGCGAGCGCGGAATTCCTGTCGCACCTGGCCGATCAATGCGCCGACCGCTGGCGCTTGCCCGATTCCGGCATGTGGGAATTGCAGGAGGAACGGCATTACACGATGTCGAAGATCAGCTGCTGGCAGGCGCTCGCCCGGGCGGTCGAGCTGGCGGATCAGGGTCAGTTGCCGACGACGTGCCGGGAACGCTGGTCGCGCGAGCGGGACCGGGTGAAGGCGTGGATCGAGGACGAATGCTGGTGCGAAACGCAGCAGGCCTTCGTCATGTATCCCGGCTGCAAGACGATCGATGCCTCGCTGGCGCTGGCGGTCCGCTTCGGCTTCGACGGCGAAGAGCGATTGCGGCTGACGCTCGACGCGATCGATCGTGAATTGGGCGCGGGCCCGTTCCATTATCGCTATTCCGGCATGGACGCGGAGGAGGGCTGTTTCCTCGCCTGCTCGTTCTGGATGGTGGAGGCACGCGCGCTGCTGGGGCAGCGCGAACAGGCGCGTGCGCAGCTCGACCGGCTGACCGAAGCGCTGCACCGCGGCCACGGCATTCTTGCGGAGATGGTGGACCCGCACACCGGCGCGTTTCTTGGCAATTTACCGCAAGGTTTGAGCCACTTGGCGCATCTGATGGCGTTATCTGTGCTGAATGACGAGGCCGCTTGCGACTGAACGGCGCGCGGCTCGTTACAGCGTCCCCCCCTACAGGAGACGATCATGAGCGACCGCCTGACGATGCAGGATCCGCGCACGCAATATCCGCAACCGCCCTTCCCACGCCAGCCGCAGCCCGTCCCCGGTGAGGCCGCCAAGATGGATCCGGTGCCCGATCATGGGGAGGACAGCTATCGCGGCTCGGGAAAGCTGACCGGGCGGCGTGCGCTGGTGACCGGCGGCGACAGCGGCATCGGGCGCGCCGCGGCGATCGCTTTCGCCCGCGAGGGCGCCGATGTCGCGATCTCCTACCTTCCGGCCGAGAAAGCCGACGCCGCCGAGGTATTGCGGCTGATCGAAGCGGAAGGGCGCAAGGCGATCGACCTGCCCGGCGACATCACCGACGAGACATGGTGCCGCACGATGGTGGATCAGGCGGTCGAGCAACTGGGTGGGCTCGACGTGCTGGTGATCAACGCCGGCCGCCAACAGCATCGGGAGAATATTGCCGAAGTGTCCTCGGCGGATTTCGACCAGACGCTGAAGACCAACCTCTATGCAATGCACTGGATCGCCCAGGCGGCGGTGCCGCATCTGCCGACCGGCGCATCGGTGATCACCACCGCGTCGGTGCAGGCCTATGATCCCTCGGCGATCCTGCTCGATTACGCCACCACCAAGGCGGGGATCGTGGCCTATACCAAGGCACTCGCCAAGCAGCTCATCGAGAAGGGCATCCGCGCGAACGTCGTCGCGCCCGGGCCGTTCTGGACGCCGCTACAATCGTCAGGTGGGCAGCCGTCCGAGGCAGTGATGGAATTCGGATCGAAAAGCCAGTTCGGCCGCCCCGGCCAGCCGGTCGAGATTGCGCCGATCTATGTGTTGCTGGCCAGCCAGGAAGGCAGTTTCCTCACCGGCGAGGTCTATGGCGTCACTGGCGGCGCCGGGGTCGCCTGAACAATGGATCGGGGGGCGGGACGATCGCCCCCCAATCGATCTCCGGATCGACCGTGGCGCCGACACCGTCACCCCGCGATCGTGAAGACCGAACCCGAATCCACCCGGATTCCCGCCCCGTTAATGAAGCTCGCCCGTTCGGAACACAGGAACGCCACCGCCGCTGCGACCTCCTCGGGCTTGCCGCGCCGCTTCAGCTCCATGCCGGGCCGTTCCTCCACGAGGAAACTCGCGATCGCCTCGTCGAAGCTAACGCCCTTCTCCTCGGCGCGCTTGCGCATCATCTTGTCGGTCATCGGTGTGGCGATGAACGCGGGCGAGACGGTGTTCACCAGCACGTTGTCCCCGCCATACGCCTTCGACAGGCCTTTCGCGAGGCTGAGTATCCCTGCCTTCGACGCGCAATAGGGCAATTCGTCGACATAGGGCTGCACCGCATCTTCCGACGCGAACAGCACGATCCGGCCCCAGCCGCGCCGGCGCATCGCCGGGATCGCCTCGCGGCACATGCGCACCGCGCCCATCAGGTTGATGTCGAGCGTCTCCCACCACCCGCCGTCATCGACATCGAGGAAATCGCCGGTCGCGCCCGTGACGCCGGCGGCGTTGACGTACATGTCGGGATCGCCCCACCGCTCCCGCACTTCGCGCCAGATCGCGGTGACGTCGTCCGCCTTCGTCACATCTCCCGTTACCGCGATGACCTCGCCCAGCGAGGCCAGCTCGGCGCGTGCCTCCTCGATCGTGCCGTCGGCCCGATCGGTGATTGCGACGCGCACGCCCGCTTCCAGCAATAGCCGCGCGGTTTCCTTGCCCATGCCGGAATCGGCGCCGCTGATCAGCGCGATACGCCCATTGATGCCCAGATCCATATCACTCTCCTCGGGTTCGGCTATTCAGGAATTGCGCCGCGCATCGCAGCGACAGCGCCATGATTGTCAGCGCGGGATTGGCCGCCAGTGCGCTGGGAAATATTGAATTGTCGCAGATATAGAGGTTGGGCACGTCGAAGCTTCGCCCGTCCGCGTCCACCACTGCGTGATCGCCGTCACGCCCCATCCGACACGTGCCGATCGTGTGCGCCGAACGATCGAGGGCCAGGATGTCGCGCGCGCCCGCCGCCTCCCAGATCGCGGTCAGGGTACGGCGGGCATGGGCATCGACCGCGCGCTCATTTTCCCCATAGCTGAAATCGATCCGCGCCTTGCGCAGCCCGAACGCATCGATCTCGTCCGACAGCGTCAGGCGATTACGCTCGTCAGGCAGGCATTCACCGTTGATCCCGATCCCGGCCAGCCGGTGATAATCGTCGATCATCCCCACCAGCCGCTCCCCCCATAATCCCGCGCCGCGGGTCAGGTTGGTCGCCAGCGTGACCGGCAGCACGCCGAGGCTCTGGATCAGATAACCACCCGCGCAGCCCGCATCGGCGGGGCGCATCATATCCTCGCTGATCAGCGACGAGGGGTAGCCGCGGTTCATCCGCATGTCCGCATCGAACCGCCCCCAGACCTGCGTCGCGACATGCGCCATGAAATGACGGCCAACCTGCCCGCTGCTGTTCGCGAGATCGAGATTGAGCAACAGGCGCGGCGTCTCCACCCCGCCCGCGCACAGGAACAGCGCGCCGCAGCGCTGGCGCACATCCTGCCCGTCGCGGCGATAGACGACGCCGTCGACGCGGCCGGCGCGATCGCGCTCGATATCGATCACCCGGCTGCGATCGCGCACCTCAGCGCCGTGCGCGATCGCGAGCGGCAGCCACGTGGTATCCATGCTGGTCTTGGCGGCGTTGCGACAACCCTGGTGGCAGGTGCCGCAATTCACGCACGCCTGTCGCTGTCCCCAATGCGGCTGCTGCCAGTCGCGTGAAACTAGCGCGGCCGGCGCGTCGGTGGCGGTGAGGCCCAGCGCCGCACAGCCACGCGCCATCGCGTCGGCTGGGGCATTCCGCGACACCGGCGGCAGCGGATATCGCCGCGCCGCATCCCACGGATAATGCGCCGGCCCCGACACGCCGATGAAGCGTTCGACCTGTTCGACATAAGCGATCAGTTCATCGAACGCGATCGGCCAATCGTCCCCCACCCCCATCATCGTCCGCAGCGACAGGTCGCGGGCATCGGGACGCGGACAAAAGGCACCCCAATGGAGCGTCGATCCCCCAACCCCCATGCCCGAATTGTTGGCGCCGAACGCGGTCGGGTCCGCGCCGCCACTCAGCCGTTCCTCCAGCCAATACAGATCGGCCGCCACTTCGTCCGCGACATGCTCGTCGGGCAGGAAGCGGTCGCCGGCTTCGAGCACGACAACCGACAGGCCCGCCTGCGCGAGGCGCGCGGCCAGCGGCGCCCCGCCCGCGCCGCTGCCGACGATCACCGCGTCGACATTATCGGACGGCTGATAGAGTGGCGGTGTCATGCGGGGCGCCTCGCCGAAAGCTGCCACGGTTCGGGATCATCCGCCCCCGTCCGGACATAGCCCTGCTTGCGCTGATCGTCGCCGCCGACCGCGAAGCCGTCATAGCCGATCCGTGCCATCGTCCGGGGCAGCGCCATCCACTGCCGCACGATCTCCCCGCGTGCATCGGCGAACCAATGCTGCCACTGGCGGCACGTCCAAGGCGCCAGCCGCACGCCGACGGTATCGGCACCCTCCGCGATCGAGCGCAACAAATCCTCGCGCGCCGCCGCCGCCTGATCTGCGAAACCATGCTGGTCGAGCAGGTCGAGGGCCATCGTCCAGCCGGATGCATCGGGCGGCAGATCGGCATAGCGCCAGCCATCCCCCTCCCCGCTCGCCAGCGCCACATCGATGCGACGGGCAAGATCGGCGGGGTCCGCCGCATCGGGCAGCACATGCGCGATCAGCAGTTTCAGGATCTCGACCTGGCGATCGGTCAGCAGCGTCCGCGCATCGGCGGCCGGGCCGGCATGCCGCTCCAGCAACAGCCGCCGCGTCTGCGCGCTGACACGGGCGGAGCCAAGCAGGTTCAAGAATGCCGCCGGCAGCGCGCTCGCCAGTGCGTGTTCGGCATGTGCCGCGATCAAATCGGCAAGACGCTCGGGTTGCTCATAAGGAAGCAGGTGCGCCGCATCGGCCACCACCGCGATCCGCCCATTCGGATAGTGCGGCAGGTTCCACCGCCGTTGCGCCTCCTCTCCCAGATCGCCATCCTCGCCGCCGGCAAGGATCAGCGCCGGGATCGGAAGGCGCCCCGCCTCCTCGCTCCAATCCTCGCGGCTCCCGCGTTCCAGCCAGCCCAGCCACGCCTGACGGTGGGAGCGCCGGACGTCCGCCACCGCCCGCGCCTCCATGGCGGGCGGCAGGTCCGCCGCGACGTTCGCCGCCACGAAGGTGCGGGCCTGCGCCTCGCTTGCCGGGCCATCCGCGAACCAGCCGAGCATCTGACGTCGCCGGTCCTCGTCCATCGGCTCCGGCGCGGGTGGCGATGCCGCCACGAGCACGACGCCCGCCAACCCGGACAGCCCGGCCACACCCTCGCGCGCCTGCGCCGCGACCAGAGTCGCGATCTTGCCTCCCATGCTGTGACCGACGATCAGCCAGCGATCCGGGCGTCGCGCCCGCACCTCGCGAGTAAACCACGCCACCGCCGCCGCCACATCGACATAGCCGGCGTCCGCCGCATCGCCGAATCCCGGCATATCGAGTGCGACGCAATCATAGCGGTCACGCAGGCGCGCGACGACCGCGTCCCATTCTTGGGCGCTCGCGCCCAACGCATGCAGGAAGAAGAGGGTGGGCACCTGATATCCTATCTGGAGCATCGACCTGCCATGAAGCCGCGCGGCCCACGCGAGTTCCTGAATTGATTTCGATCAATCCAAATATTTCCCGCGATCAATCCGCACACCCGAAAATCTGCGCAAGCGACGGAAAAGGAACAGACTCTCCCTTCACCGTGGACCCATTTACCAGAATTGACGTTCATCCTCCTCAAAATAGAAAAGGGGTCGACTTGATCATCCTCCATCTCGCGCTCGGCGGTTGTCTAAAGGCGCCACCCGTCGAATTCGGGATCACTGCGGATACCGGCGGGCATATCGCCTACATCCTCGATGCCGCCCGCCATCAGGCGATGTGCCCCGGGGTTTCGCAGGTCGAGATCGTGACCCGCCTGTTCGTCGACGAGCGGCTCGACCCGGTGCACGCGGCGCCGGTCGAAGCCATGGCACCCGGTATCATCATCCGGCGCATTGCTACGTCGAACCGGCGTTACCTTGAGAAAGAAGCGCTCTGCGACGAACTCGCAGCCTTTACCGAGGCATTTTGTGACCATCTGTCGCACGCGCCGAACCGGCCCGATGTCATCCACGCGCATTTCGCTGATGCCGCCGCGGTGGCGAGCGAAGCGCAGCGCCGGTTCGGCATCCCGTTCGTCTATACGCCGCACGCGCTGGGCATCGACAAGCGGGCGCAACATCTCTCCAGCGCCGGGCTGGAAGCGCGCATCATCGCCGAACGCGCGGCGCTGCGCGATGCCGCCGCGATCATCGTCTCCACACGCGATGAAGCGGAGCGCCAGATCGGCGGTTATGGCGTCGATACGGGCGGACGGGTGCAGATCCTGCCGCCGGGCATCCCCCGCCGCGATCTGGTGCCGAGGGCGCCTACCCTTGCCGACCGGCTGGGGGCATGGTTCACCGCGCCCGAGCGACCGCTGCTGCTCGCGATCGCACGGCCGGTCGCGAAGAAAAATCTGGCCGCGCTGATCCGCGCCTATGCCGGGAACGACCAATTGCGTCAGCGGGCGAACCTGCTGATCCTCGCGGGCCAGCATGACCATGTCAGTGGCGAGGAGGCAGCGATCCTGACGGCGTTGCAGGCGCTGGCGAGCACGGACGCCTGTCGCGGGCGCGTCGCGCTGCCGCCACACCACGATGCCGACGATGTCGCCGCGCTATATGCGCTGGCGGCTCGGGGCGGCGTGTTCGTCAATCCGGCGCTGCACGAGCCCTTCGGGCTGACGCTGGTGGAGGCCGCCGCCGCTGGGGTGCCGGTGGTCGCAACCCGCAACGGCGGCCCGGCGGAGATTGTCGCGACGATCGGCCACGGGCTTCTGGTCGATCCCCGCGACGATGCCGCGATCGGCGCAGCGATCGCCGCGATTGTCACCGATCCGGTGCGCCATGCCGCTCTGTCGCTGGCCGCGCTGACCGGGGTGGATGCCTATTGCTGGGATCGCTATGCGGCGGCGTCGATCGACTTGTATCAATCGGCACGGGCGCCGCGCCTGCTGGCATGCGACATCGATAACACGCTGACCGGCTGCACCAGAGGCGCGGCGGCGTTCGCGCGTTGGCGCGCGGAGCGCCGACTGCCCTTCGTCGTCGCCACCGGGCGTGGATTTCCGGCGGCGCGCGCGATCCTGCGGCAATGGGGCCTGCCGACGCCCGATGCGTTCATCACCGATGTCGGCACCCGGCTGATCCTGCGCGACACGGCGGGGCGGTGGCGCCCATGTCGTGACTATGCGCGACACCTCGACCGGGATTGGGATCGCGCCGCTGTCGTCTCGTGCCTCGGGCCGCTTGCGCTGACGCCACAGCCGGCGACGACCGCAGGGCCGCACAAGATCAGCTTTTTCGGAACGGCGGACGATGCCGACCGCGCTCGCCGGGCGCTGGATGCGGCCGGGCTGCGCGCGCGCGTGATCTATTCGCATGGCCGGTTGATCGACGTGCTGGCCCCGCATGGCGGCAAGGCCGCGGCGATCGCGGCTTATGCCGCCCGATCGGGCATGACGCTGGCGCAATGTGTCGCGGCGGGGGACAGCGGCAACGACGCGGATATGCTGACCGCGTGCGGCCATGCGATTGTTGTCGGCAATGCCAGCGACGAACTGGACGGCCTGCCCGCCCGGCCAGGCCTGCATCGTGTGTCCGCCCGTCATGCGGCGGGGGTGCTGGAAGGGCTGGCCGCGATCGGGCTACACCAGCTGCCGTCATCGAAACCGATCCCGATCTCGATCCCGGTCGCGGCATGACGCGGCCGTTCGGCTATTTCGTCCATCACCAGGGACGCGGCCATGCCGAGCGTTGCGCGGCAATCGCCAATGCGCTGCCGCCGCAGCGCCGGATGACGATCTTCTGCGCGCGGGACGATATCTTTCCCGCGCTACCGGCCCAGGTGGATCTGGTACGCCTGCCCTCGCTGTTCGAGCCGCGCGGCGACGAGGCGGGATCGATGGACTGGGTCGCCACCCCGGACACGCTGCATTGCGCCCCGCTCGGCTGGCCCGGCATCCGGCGGGCAATGGCGACGCTGGCGTCGTGGTTCGACAAGGCGGACCCCGCGCTGATGATCTGCGACGTGTCGGCGGAAATCGCGCAGCTGGCGCGGATCTGCTCCGTCCCGCACGTCAAGGTCCTGCAACATGGCGACCGCGGCGATCCCGGCCATCGTGCCGCTTATGATGGGGCGGCGGGATTGCTGGCGCCGTTCCACGCCACGCTGGCGCAACCGGACTGGCCCGTGTCGATACGCGCGAAGACCTGTTTCGCGGGCGGGCTGGGCGTGGATGTGCGCGTGCCGGAGCGCGAGGTGGCGCGCCAGCGCATCGGTGTCGGCGTCGATCAGGAGATGATCCTCGTCCTGTCGGGTGGCGGGGGCGACGGCTTCGCGCAGGCCCCGCTGGGCGTGGGCGCACGCACGCTGCCGCACGCGCGCTGGATCAGCATCGGCAAGATCCAGCGCGACTGGCACGCGACCGAGCCGGCCAATATCGAACATCGCGGCTGGGTCGACGATGCGGCCGACCATATCGCCGCCGCCGACCTGGTGATCGCCTCGACCGGCAATACCACCTGCCAGCAGATCCTGGCGGCGGGGCGCCCGTGGCTGGCGGTGCCCGAATGGCGCTATTTCGATGAGCAGCACCGCAAGGCCGATGCACTGATGGCCGCTGGCGTGGCGACGGTGCGCCCGCATCTTCCTTCCTCGGCGCAGGGGTGGAGCGCCGCGCTGGCCGAAACCCGCGCCGCGCACCGCGCCGACCGGCAACGCGCGATGATCGACGATTCCCCCGCCGACCGGGTGGCGCTGTGGCTGGAGGCGCTTGCCGACCGGCTCTGGACGCCGGCGGTCCCCACCCCTTCCCTCACCTCCGTGGAGCGCCGTGCGCTATGATATCTCTCTCCGTCGTCACCTTGGCGAAGGGCCGCCCCGATCATCTCGTCAACGTCGTGCGCGGTCTGTCGATGCAGACGGTGATGCCGAGCGAGTTGATCGTCGCGGTGATGCAGGAGGAGGAATATCGCCTGCCCGACGCTCCGTTTCCGATCCGGCAGATGCGGATCACCGGCGAGAGCCTGCCGCTCGCTGCCGCGCGCAACGCCGCCGCGCGCGCGGCGGTCGGCGAATGGCTGGTGTTCCTGGATATGGACTGCATCCCGACACCGACGCTGATCGCGGACTATGCCGGCTTCCTGAAGGCACATGATGCGCTGTTGATGGGCGAGGTGATGTACCTGCCGGGTGGCGCGACCGCTGGCGACTGGTCGTGCGATGCCTTTGCCGCGATCGCGGAGAAGCATTCCGACCGGCGCGGCCCGCCGGCCAGCGGCGTCGAACGCTGCCAGGATTATCGCTGCTTCTGGTCGCTCAACTTCGCGATGCGGCGCGATACCTTCCTGTCGGTCGGCGGGTTCGACGAACGCTATGTCGGTTACGGCGGTGAGGATACCGACTTTGGCAAGGTCGTCGACCGTGCGGGCGTGGCGATTGCATGGATCAAGGGCGGCCTCGCCTATCACCAGCATCATCCACATCATATGCCGCCGGTGCATCATCTCGACAGCGTCGTACGCAATGCGGAGCTGTTCGAGGCGAAATGGGGCTATCGCACCATGGGGCACTGGCTGCACGCCTTTCGCCTGATGGGATTGGTGGACGACACCCCCGGTCAACCGATCCGCATCCTGCGTCGCCCCGAGGCAGGCGATCTGGCGCTGACCGGGCAGCAGAGCCACCAACCCTATGCCAATTCCGCCCGGGTGCTGCGTCTGCTGGAGGCGGAGGCCGCGCGCACCGCCGCGCCCGATCGGGCATCGGTCGCCGTTGCGGCATGAGGATCGCGATCCTTGCGCGTGTCCGCCAGCGGATCGCGCAGCCCTTCGCGGGGGGAATGGAGGCGCATGCATGGGATCTGGCGGCAGGGTTGCAACAGCGGGGACATGATGTGGTCCTGTTCGCCTCCGGCGACAGCGACGCGCGTTTCACGATCGATGCGGTGCTGGACGAACATTATGAGCGCATCTTTCCCTGGGCGGAGCATCGCGGCTCGGCGCCGCTGATCGCGCATCTCGACGCGGGGTATGACGCCGCTTGCGACCGGATCGCGGCCGGTGGCTTCGACGTCGTTCACAACAACAGCCTGCACCGCTTTCCGCTGGAGCGGCGCCGGACCGAGGCGACGCCGACCGTCACCTCGCTGCACGTGCCACCCTATGACGCCTTGCACTGGTTCGTCGCGACGAGCGCGGCACCGCAACATCGCCTGACCGTCACTTCCGCGCGGCAGTTACGCGCCTGGTGGCCACAGGGCGCGCCACCCCAGGCCTCGGTACTGCATAACGGCGTCGACATCGCGCGCTGGCGGTTCGGGCGGACCGGCGATGGCGCAGCGGTCTGGTGCGGGCGGATCACTCCCAACAAGGGCACGCATTATGCGGTACGCGCGGCACGCATCGCGGGCCTGAGGCTTACCCTGTTCGGGCCGATCGAGGACCCGGATTACTGGGACGAACAGGTTGCGCCGCTACTCGGCGACGGCATCGCCTATGGCGGGCATCTCGACGGCACAGCGCTGGCGGCCGAACTGGCAAGGGCGTCCCTGTTCGTCTTCACCCCATGCTGGGACGAACCGTTCGGACTGGTGGCGGTGGAAGCGATGGCGTGCGGCCTGCCCGTCGCCGCATTCGACATGGGCGCCGCGCGTGAGGTGATCGGTGATGCGGGTGCCTTCGCGCCGCCGGGCGATGCCGTCGCGCTGGCGGCGGCGATGATCAGCGCGATCACCCTGCCACGGGCCATTCCGCGTGACCGTGTCGCGCGGATGTTCACCCGCGACCTGTGGCTCGATAGCTGCGAGGCGCTCTACCGGCAGGCGGGGCAGCGAGACGCGATGCTGGCGGCCTGACAGCGCGGCGAAGCCAAATGGCATAATCTTCGTTACCCTCGACGAACGACGGGAAAGGTTGACCATCATGGCTCGGATCATCGTGGTGACGGGCGCCGAATCGGGTATCGGGGCGGCATGCGCGGCAGCGTTCGGTGCGGCGGGCGAGCGGGTGGCGGTGCTGTATCATTCGGATGCCGCCGCTGCCGAGGCGAGCGCCGAGGCGGTGCGGCACGCCGGCGGCGAGGCGATGACCATCCAGGCAGCGATCGATGACGAACATTCGGTCGACGCCGCCTTTACCGCGGTGGAGCGGCAATGGGGCACGGCGGACGTGCTGATCAACTCCGCCGGGCTCAATATGAGCGGGGTGAAGGTGCGTGACATGTCGGTCGACCAATGGCGGCGGTTGATCGATACCGATCTGACCGGCGCCTTCCTCGTATCACGCCGTTATCTCACCGCGCGCGCGGAAGGCGATAACGGCGGGTCGATCGTTCATATCTCCTCGATCCATTCCTACGCGGTGCGCGCGGGCGGGGCGGATTATTGCGCCGCCAAGGGCGGGCTGACCAATCTTGTCGAGACGCTGGCGATCGAGGAAGCGCCGCGCGGCGTGCGCGTCAATGCGATCGAACCGGGGATGATCCTGACCCCGATGAATGCACGGGCCCAGTCCGACGTGGACTATCGCCACGCGCTGGAGCGCAACATCCCGCTGGGGCGCGCCGGACAGCCGGACGAGGTAGCTGATCTGGCGGTGTTTCTTTCCTCCGACAAAGCCCGCTACATCACCGGCGCACGGATCGTCATCGACGGCGGGCTATCGCTCATGCAGGCGCTCGGCGCATGACGGCGCCCGTTGGCGGCGATGCCGTCGCCGATCCGCACCGCAAGGATATGGTCGAACCCGCCCCGGTCGTGCTGGACTTCAACGTTCAGCGGATCGAGGACGTCGTCCTGGACGGGCCGCCCGCACTGATGCAGCGAGACCTGATGAGCCCCTATGTCTGGCGCGAGCGCGACGGACGATGGGGGATCATGGTCCGTGCGGTGCTGCGCCCCGGCGCGACGCTGACCGACACCGGCGTGATCTGGGCGGGTTGGAGCGACAACGGCACGCGGTTCACGATGCTCGACGCACCGTCGATCGTCCCCGGCCCCGAGCCGCACGATGCCGGCGGGGTGGAAGATCCCACCGTCGTGCGGACGGACGATGGCTATATCGTCTATTATACTGGCGTGCTCGCCGATCACGCGCATGGCGAACTCGGCTATGCCAGCGGCCCGACGCTGGACCGGCTGGAGAAACGCGGTGTCGCGCTCGCCTCGTCGAAGTCGGAGGGGAATGCCAAGGAAGCCACGATCGATCGCACCCGCGACGGCGCCTGGCGATTGTTCTACGAATATGCCGCCGACGAGGCGTCGCGGATCGGGCTGGCGATCGGGCCCGACGTGGCCGGGCCATGGGTCGAACAGCCGACTCCCTTCATGCCGCGCGCGGACGGCTGGGACAATTGGCACCTGTCGACCGGGCCGCTGCTGACCGACGACGCGACCCGCCCGGTGATGTTCTATAACGGCGCGACCCGCGACGCGCGCTGGCGGATCGGGTGGGTTGCGTTCGACGCGGATTATACGCGCGTCGTGTCGCGCGGGATCGAGCCGCTGATCACCCCGCCGCCAGCCGACGAACGCGGCGCGTCCGATATCGCCTTTGCGGCGTCGGTGGTCGTCACGGAAGGAGCGATCTGGCTCTATTACTCGCTTGAGGACCGGCGCCTCGCACGCGCGCTGATCCGGCGTAGCTGATCCGGGGGAAACACCCCGTCCCACCCCACATATCGGCCAATAAAACCGCGTCATTCCTCGGTCATCGGAGTGTCACCCGATCTGCGCAAACCGGGCCTACCGCCCGCGCAGGGGGCTACCCGAAATGGGTAGCGAGGGAGGTCGCGACATGATTCGCCATACCGCTTCGATCGCCGCACTGGCGGCGGCGTTGTTCTTTTCGTCGGCAGCCAATGCGCAACAGGCCGCCGTCGCCGACGCGCCTGCCACCAGCACCGCCGACGACGCCGGCGACTCGACGATCGTCGTGACGGGGCGGCAGACACGCACCTCGGTTGAACTGCCCGGCACTGAGATGCAGAAGATCCTGCCAGGGGTCAGCCCGCTGAAGGCGATCCAGACCCTGCCCGGCGTGCTGTACATCACCGCCGACCCCTGGGGCTATAACGAGCAGAACGCACAGCTCTTCATCCACGGCTTCGCCGCCAACCAGCTCGGCTATACGATGGACGGCATCCCGCTGGGGGATCAGAGCTACGGCAATTACAACGGCCTCGCGCCGCAACGTGCGGTCATCTCGGAGAATGTGGGCCGGGTGATCGTGTCGACCGGCGCGGGTGATCTGGCGACCGCGTCCAACAGCAATCTGGGCGGGACGATCGAAACCTTCTCCTCCGCTCCGCTGACGACGCTTGGCTTGCAGGCGGCACAGACGGTCGGCAGCTACGGCACGTCACGCACCTTCGTCCGCCTCGATACCGGCGTGTTCGACGGCACCTCCGCCTATGTGTCCGCCGCGCGCCAGCGCGCCCGCGCATGGGACTTCAACGGCATTCAGGGTGGCTGGCAGGTCAATGCCAAGGTTGTTCACGACGGCAGCTTCGGCAAGTTGACCGCCTATTTCGACTATAATGACTTCACGCAGCCGAACGAGGATGCGACCGTATTCTTCCAGCCTTCGGCGGGCGGCACCGCAACCGCGACGCAACTCTACACCCCATATGTGAAGCCCTTCTTCTATCCCGATTTCAACGGCTATCGCACAAGTTATCTGAGCGCATTGGGCAATTCGCCATCCGCCGAGGGAAGCAATTACCGTAACTATTATTCCGATGCGCAGCGCACCGATTACCTTGGCTATGTCCGGCTGGAGACGCCGCTTTCGTCGCGCGCCAACTGGTCGACGACGGGCTATTTCCACCACAATGACGGCGCCGGGGTTGTCGCCGGGCCGCTCGGCCAATCGATCACGACCGCGCAGGCGTATCTCGATCCGGCCTATGCCACCCTGCCAAGCAACTGTCGGTTCAGCGCCAACAACAATGGCAATCGCCCGTCGGCCTGCACCGCGCTGACCGCGGCACAGGCAGCCGCGTCGGGCGCCGCGCTGGTCGCGGCGACCGGGGGATCGGGGCTGATCACCCGCACCACCGAATATCGCATCGACCGCGTCGGCGTGATTTCCGCGCTCGCTCTCGAACTCGGCACCCACAAGATCGAACTGGGCGGCTGGTACGAACATAACAGCACCACGCAATGGCGCCGCTGGTATGGCGTCAACGTCAACAATCCCGACGCCAGCACACCGTACATTCGCCCACTCGACGTGGCCCAGCCACTGTTCACGCAATATCAGGGCGACGCACGGATCGAGCAGTTGCAGCTTCACGTGCAGGACAGTTGGCAGGCGACGCAGCGGCTATTGGTGCAGGCCGGATTCAAGACGAGCGCGCAATGGGCGGAGGGCCGTTTCCCGGTACAGCCGCGCATCGGCTCTCTATCGGGGCTGACCAGCACCTTGCCGCAAGGGCGGATCAACACGCTGCGCTGGTTCCTGCCCGCGATCGGCGCCAGCTACGATATCAACGGATCGGAACAGATCTTCGCCAACGCGCAGAAAAACCTGCGGCAGTATCAGGCATATCTCGCGGGTGGCGGCGGCCCGTGGTTCACGGGCAGCCAGGCGGCATTCGACGCCTTCGCCAGCCAGGGCAAGCCGGAAAGCAGCTGGACCTATGAAGCCGGGGTGCGCACCAACCGCTCCTTCGGCAGCGATATCTCGCTGAGCGGGCAGGTGAATTATTATCATGTCGATTTCAGCAACCGGCTGCTGGCGATTTCGACCAATCCCGGCGGAATCGCGGGCGGGCAGATCACCGGCGGCACATCGATCCTGGTCAATGTCGGCAGCGTGAAGACCAATGGCGTGGACGCCGCCTTCACGCTCCGCTTCGGCCGGACCTTCTCGCTGTACAACGCCGCTTCGTACAATCTGTCGAAGTACCAAAGCGACTATACCGCGGCGGCAAGTGGCATCGGTGCGGCGACCGATTCGTGCATCGGCGGCTTGCTGGTCACCAACGGCGTCGTCCCCACTTGCGGCAAACAACTGCCCGGCGTGCCCAAATGGCTGAACAAGACCGTCGCGACGCTGACCACCGGCCCGATCGAGACGCAGGTGATCGGCGACTATGTGGGGCGCCGCTTCGCGACGTTCAGCAACGATGCCAGCGTCGGTTCGTTCTTCCTCACCTCGCTGCGGGTGGCAGCGCGGGTGCCGGATCACGTGGTGCCGCTGCGCCGCCTCGAACTGGCATTGAACATCACCAATCTGTTCGAGGAGAAGGGCGCCTCGACGCTATCGGTCGGGTCGGCGACCAACAGCTGGGCGGTCTATCCGATCCCGCCGCGCCAATGGTTCGTCACGCTGTCGGCAGCATATTGATCCGTGGCCCGCGGATGATCGGCATGCGCCGGCCATCCGCGTCGGTCCGCGCAGCCGATCCCCGCGTCCGGGCGTTCAGCCCGCATGCTGGTGTTCCTCGATTTCGAAGCCTCCTCGCTTGGCAAGCACAGCTATCCGATCGAGGTCGGCTGGGTGTTCGAGGACGGACGCGCGCAATCCTTCCTGATCCGGCCGGCGCCGGGCTGGACCGATTGGGACGGGCAAGCGGAGGCGATCCACGGAATCGCACGCGCCACGCTGATCGCGGAGGGAACCGCGCATGACGAGGTCGCCGAGCGGATGATTGCGGCGCTCGACGGCCATGACTGCCGCGCCAGCGCACCGTCATGGGACGGCAAGTGGCTCAGCGTCTTGCTTCGCGCTGCCGGCTTGCCTCGGCATAGCCTGCGGCTGGGCGACAGCGACGATGCCCATCGACAGGCGGCCGAGGCGATCCTCGCGCCGATCCTGCCCGCGGCGGGGTTGCAGGCGGCGGTGGCGGAGGCACTCGCACTGGGCGAGGTTCGCGCGCCCGATGAACCGCCCGCCCATCGCGCGCTGGCCGATGCCCGGGAGGAGCGTCAACGGTGGCTGCGGGTACAGGCGATCGCGCACTCGATCGCCCGCCGCGCCGTGCATGGCTGATCCCCCCGCCACCACGCCGGACGGACGCTATATCGTCGTCCGTGGCCGATTATGGCGCGCGACCAATCCCCGGCTCGACGCGGACCGGCGCGCGCTGCTGGTCGCTGACCTGATGACCGCGCGCCGCGATGTGGGGGTCGCCAAACGGCATGGCGATGCCGCTGCGGAGCGCGCCGCCCGCGCCCGCGTCGACCACGCCAAACATGGGCTGGGAGAGCGCGGCCCGGTGTGGTGGAGCGACGGGGCGCCCGATTATCACCGGCACATGGCGCGCAACACGCCTTATGCCGAGTGGTTCGCGTCCCTGCCGGGCGCGCCGCCTGATCAATGCTCGACCAGTTCGACGACCTCAAAATCATAACGGGTCCAGCCGCGCGTCGCAGCGGCTTCGGCAGCGGCGGCGCGTTTGCGGTTGGCGTCGCGCAGCGATGCGCTATGGCCCCAGAATACCTCGGTCGCCCCGTTCGGCAGATAAGCGACGATCCGCCAGTAATGCGTGAAGCGCGCAGAGGTCGGCCCGATCGTCTTGACATAGCCGTCCGCCATCGTGGCGGTGAGCAGGCGTTTCTTCCTTGCCATAGCGCTCCCCGGACGGCCCCGACTTCCCCCCCGGGGTCAACCCTCGCGGGCGACCTGAAAACCGGCGAACGACTGGCTCACCGGCATCAGTTCGAGCCGGTTGATATTAAGATGCGGCGGCAGGTTCGCGATCCACGCCACTGTCGCGGCGATATCCGCCGCCGTCATCGGCTGCGCGCCCGCATACAAGCTGTCGGAAGCCGCTTGGTCGCCGCCGGTGCGGACCAGCGTGAACTCGGTTTCCACCATGCCCGGATCGATCGCGGTGACCCGCACCCCGGTGCCATGCAGATCGACGCGCAGATTGAGCGAGAATTGCTGCACGAACGCCTTTGTCCCGCCGTACACATTGCCGCCGGCATAGGGATAGCTGCCGGCGACCGACGCGATATTGACGATCGCGCCCTTGCGCTCGATCAGCGTCGGCAGCAGGCGGTGCGTGATCGTCACCAGCGCGGTGACGTTGGTATCGATCATCGTCCGCCACTGCGCCAGATCGGCGCGTTGCGCGGGGGCCGTCCCCAGCGCCAGCCCGGCATTGTTGACCAACAGATCGATCCCGCGAAAGCGTTCCGGCAATTCCGCCAGCGCGCGGTCGAGTGCGTCCTCATCGGTGACGTCGAACACCGCCGGGTGGACCCGCTCGCCCAGGTCGCGGGCCAGCGCGGCGAGCCGTTCGGCACGCCGTCCGGTCGCGATCACCTGCCACCCGCCCGCCACCAGGGCGCGCACCGTTGCCTCCCCGATGCCCGAAGTCGCCCCGGTCACGATCGCCGTCTTCATTCCGTCGTCTCCCATCGCCGCCGCGTGATGACCTGCCCCGGCGCGTCGATGCGTGATAAGCGTCCGGCCGGCGGCGTCCAGCCTTGCCTTCGCCCGCGTTCGGCAAGGCAGCGTTGCCGTTAATGCGCTGGTCGCCGACGATGCGCCGCCCTATCTCCCTGGTCCGGCAACATCCAGCACCGGCGGAAAGGAAGATCGCAGATGGCGAACGAGGACGGAGCCAACAACCAGCCGCAGGGCTATGTGCCCCCGGCGGTGTGGACATGGAATCGTGACAATGGCGGCAAGTTCGCCAGCACCAACCGCCCGATATCCGGCGCGACCCACGACAAGCAACTGCCCGTCGGCGAGCATCCGCTACAGCTTTACTCGCTCGCCACGCCGAACGGGCAGAAGGTGACGATCATGCTCGAGGAGCTGCTCGCCGCGGGCCATCGCGGCGCCGAATATGACGCCTGGTTGATCGACATCGGCAAGGGCGACCAGTTCGGCAGCGGATTCGTCGCGATCAATCCCAATTCGAAGATCCCCGCGCTCGCGGACCACAGCACCTCTCCCCCCACGCATCTGTTCGAGAGTGGTTCGATCCTGCTGTACCTCGCCGAGAAGTTCGGCGCCTTCCTGCCCGCCTCCGGACCGGCGCGGGTGGAAACGATCAACTGGCTGATGTGGCAGATGGGATCGGCGCCGTTCGTGGGCGGTGGCTTCGGCCATTTCTATGCATATGCGCCGTTCAAGATCGAATATGCGATCGATCGCTACGCGCTGGAGGCGAAGCGCCAGCTACACGTGCTGGACACCCATCTGGCGGATCGCGCCTATCTGGCGGGCGACGATTATACGATCGCGGACATGGCGGTATGGCCATGGTACGGCGGCCTGCTCGTCAACGGCCTGTACAATGCGCAGACCTTCCTCGCGGTGGAAGACTATCCGAACCTGAAGCGCTGGGCCGAGACGGTCGGCAGGCGCGAAGGCGTGCGGCGCGGCCGGATCGTCAATCGCCCGAGCGGCGAGCCAGGCGAATACCTGCGCGAGCGCCACGCAGCGGCAGATATCGACGCCGCTCTGGCGGAAGCGGTCGCATAGCGCGACAGGAAGCAGGCATCATCAGGCTGGAGATCGCGCGCACGGGCAATTCGTGGCGCGATCCGCCGCGCAGTCCCACAGACTGCCAACGGCGGAACCGCGGCTTGATGCGCGCGATACTGCACGGCGAGTCCGGCGCCATCTCCGCATGATTGGACGCACGGAAGAGGAAAGCGCTGTCGACGACGTGTCAGAATTTATACTGTAACTGAACCGAAATGGTGCGTGGATTGCCGGGTACCAGGGTGTTGATCTGATAGATCTCGCCAGTCGGCAGGCCGCCTCCATAATAGACTCTGTTGAACGCGTTCTTCAGGTTCGCACTCAGGGTCCAGCCGGCGTTATTGTCTCGAATTCCGAGACGGAAATTTGCCAGTACGTAGCCACCGATACGCGTGCCTGCAAAATTGGCGGAACGCGGCGAAGTGAAGGTTTCGGTTTGCCCGTAAGCATCGCCATGCAGCAGCAACGAGAGGCTATCGGATACCGGGGCCGTCACATCCGCAAAGACCGTCCCGGACCATTCGGGCGTATCGGGAACGCGGTCAAAAATCTGGCTGATACCGTTGGCGTTCACCCGACCATCGGTGAATGCGGAGTTGATATAGTTCACAGTCCTGCCCAGGCTCAGCCAGTTCGTGGGCTGAACCCACAGATCGCTTTCGACGCCATAAACGCGGCCTTTTGGAACATTGACCGTCACCGAAGCCGGGTTCCCGAGCACAAGCGTATAAGCAGTGCGCTGACTGTTCTCGATCCAATTGCGATAAAGGGCGAGGTTGAACCTGGTGGGCATGTTACTTACACGCCCTGAGAACTTCGCACCCAATTCGACGTCAGTGACCATCTCCTGATTGTAGATGTCACCACCAGCTGCCGCTCCCGCATCGATCGGTGCAACCGTCGTGTTAAACCCGCCACTCTTGTAGGCGCGTCGTGTCGTGGCGTAGAGAAGTACGTTGTCGAACTGCTGCTGCAATCCGAAAGTCCAGCTCCAATTCGAGTAATTTGCACGCTGGCGATAATTGACACCAGGCACTGCGGGATTCTCACCCAGCGCCCTACGATATGAGTCGGTGGGCAAAGTATCCTTGCCGACATCTTCGCTTGTATAGCGCACACCGGCGGTCGCGGATAAACCGCTATCGGTTACCTTGAAAGTTCCCTGAGCATAACCCGCCAGGGTTGTGTTACGTAGAATGTAGTCGTTGAATTGCTCCTGGCCGCCAAAAAGAATATCAAAGAACCGGCGGGTATGCTGCCGCTCATCTCGCTTTTCATCGGCAAAGTAACCGCCCGCGACGAAATCCAGCCTATCCGAGAAGATTTTCCCTTTGAGCTGAAGCTCGTCGGATATCTGCCAATTGTCTTGGATTGCGGAAAGGCCCTCCCCACGATATCCTTGCTCTGCAATGCCATAAGAGGTGCCATCGGCATCCTGGGACAGGCTGGAATTGATCTTCGAGAAACCGATGATGTTTACCAAGTCGATCGTGTCGCTAAGCGGCACGGTCGAACGATTGGTCACAATGTGATTTTCCGTTCGAAAAAAGTTGTCGCCATCTATCGCCACCTTGAACGGACCACGCGCATTCTGATCCGCCAGAAACTGCGTGAGACCCGTGGCCGGATGGCCTGGCGTCGAAAAGTAATTGTTATAATAGGCCGCAATCACATTGGCTGGAACGGCGCCGCCAGTGAAGGCCTGGATGGTGCCGATCCCGGTGGCCGTCTGCAGCGGAGTGGAGTTTCCCGCGTACAGGGCCGTAACCGGGATGTAGGGCGGCGGAGAACCTGTGAAGGGCAGCAGGCCTGATATCACACCGATCGTGTTGCTGCTGTCCGACTTGAAATACTCATATGTGGTGATGTTGGAAAAGCCGTTTGATTCGAGGCGCAGGGTGCCGCGAAACCCATATCGCTCGATATCGCCTTCGCGACCGCCGAGAAGAATGTTTTCCTGAAACCCGTCGCGACGTTCGTAGAAACCCGCGAGGCGCAATCCAAGGCCGGCGTCCTTTACGAGCGGAATACTGACCGCGCCCTCGACCTTTGCGGCGTTATAATTCCCGTAGGATGCGTCCACATAACCGTCGAACCTGTCGCCGGGCAACGCGGTGGCAAACAATACGGCACCACCCGTCGCGCTGCGACCGAAGAGTGTGCCCTGCGGCCCTTTGAGAACCTGAACCGAACTGAGGTCGTAGAACACCGTCGCGTTGGAGCCGGGCACCTGGACTTCATTGATGTAGGGAAGCACGCCCGGTCGCGTGCCGCTGTAGGCGTCCTGAGATTGGCCGCGAAGCGAGTAATTGACCTGATTTGAGGATGCGCTCGTACGAACGGACAGGCCCGGTGTTGCGACCCTGAGATCCTCCTCCGTGCCGATTTGAGCGTCGCGCAATTTCTCGCTCGTGACAACGGCGACTGAAACGGGGGTTTTGGACAAGGCCGTGTCGCGACGCTGCGCCGTGACGACGATATCCGCCCCGTTCGCCGCGCCGGAAGGGGTAGCCATATCCACCTTAGCCGTGCCGGGGGTTCCGACATCGGGCGACACCTGAGCGAGCGCCGGCGCGCCAAGCACTGAAGAAGCCGCGCCTGCGAACAAGATGGAACGGATGCGCATGATATTTATCCTCCCCAAAAGGGCCGTTGCCTGCCGGATACATTTCCGATCTGGCTAAAAACGATACGCAAGCACACTATCAAGTCAAGCGATATTTGGTTCGCTAGCTTACTGGTGTGGCCTGCCCTTTGACGGCGTTTCCCGGCGTCGGCGTCTCAGAACCCGACCCGGTCCGCGCCCTTGAGATCGAGAATCGCTCGTGCTTCCTGTGGCGATGCAATTTCTCGCCCCAAACCCTCGATGATGGATCGGACCTTCGATACCTGCTCGGCGTTCGACGTCGCCAATCGACCGGCACCGATCCAGAGATTGTCTTCGAGGCCGACCCGAACATGCCCCCCCATTGCCGCCGCCTGTGCCGCAACCCGCATTTGAGCCTGTCCGGCAGCGAGCACCGACCAGTGATAGTCCGCGCCGAACAGCCGATCGGCGGTCCGCTTCATATGCAGCACCTCCTCCGGGTGCGCCCCGATTCCGCCAAGCAGGCCAAAACAGGTTTGAATGAACAGCGGCGCCTTCACCAACCCCTCGCGCCAGAAATAATGAAGGTTGTGCAGGTGACTGGTATCATAGCATTCAAATTCGTATCGAGCGCCGGTGTCGTTCAACGTTTCAAGCGCGTAGCGGATATCCTTGAAGCTATTACGAAACACCAGGTCGTGACTGGCCTCCAGCATCGCTGGTTCCCATTCGTACCGGAATTCACTGTATCGCTTGAGCATCGGGAACAACCCGAAGTTCATCGACCCCATGTTCAGGCTGGCAACTTCCGGCTTCCATACCGCCGCGGGCCGAACCCGTTCCTCGACAGGCATATAGGGCGATCCACCCGTCGTCAGATTGACGATCACGTCCGAGGATTGCTTGATGACCTTCAGAAAGGGTTCGAACGCCTCTGGCGACTGATCGGGGCGCCCGTCCTGGGGATTGCGAGCATGCAGATGGACGATGGCCGCGCCCGCGTCCGCCGCCTCAAGCGCCGAGCGCGCGATCTCCGCTGGAGTGACCGGCAGGTGTGGCGACATCGATGGCGTGTGGATCGATCCCGTGATGGCGCAACTGATGATGACCTTCGACATGCCTTGCTCCCCGCATTTTGACGATCTTCTGGCTCAGTCGGCGATAAGGTCACGCGCCATCGCCGCGATATCCGCAGGCTGGGGGACGAAAGCTGTTTCCAGCGGCTTCGAGAACGGAACGGGGCAATAGGCCCCGCCCAGGCGCTTCACCGGCCTGCGCAAGCGACCCCACAACTCCTCCTGGATGGTGGCGGCGATTTCAGCGCCGATCCCGAACGCTTTCACCGCTTCGTGGACGACGAGCGCCCGACCGGTCTTGCCGACCGACGCCAGGACGGTTTCGCGATCCCAGGGGGCGATCGTGCGGAGGTCAACCACTTCCGCGGAAATCCCCTCCCCTTCGAGTTCAACTGCTGCCGCAAGGGCATGACCGACCATCAAGGAATGGGCGATGATGGTCAGATCGGTGCCGACCCGCGTGACACGCGCCTTGCCGAGGGGATGCTTCTCGAACGTCACATCGCCGGGGGTCCAGAGACTGGGAATATTCTCGATGAAGAGGACCGGATCTTCGTCCTCGATCGCGCTGCGCAACAAGCCGTAGGCGTCGTCGGGGGTCGACGGAGCAACCACCTTCATCCCCGGCATATGGGCGAACCAGGCCTCGAGATAGTCGGAATGCTGACCACCGGTGGAGAAGCCCGCGCCCGTGGTCGTGCGGACGACGATCGGCACCGCCGTCTGTCCTCCCGACATAAAGCGCAGCTTGGCCGCGTGGTTGTGCAGCATGTCCATGGCGACGGTGGTGAAATTCATCATCATCACCTCCGCCACCGGGCGATAGCCACCGATCGACGCACCGATCGCGGCGCCGACGATCGCCTGCTCCGCGATCGGCGCGGTGCGCACACGCGCCTCGCCGAAGGCCGTCGACAGTCCCTTGGTCGCGCCGAAGACGCCGCCTTCCTCCGGATCAGCCACGTCCTCGCCGATCACCAGCACGCGCGGGTCCGCCGCCATCGCGTCATGCAGCGCGCGATTGATCGCCTCGACGATCGTCATCTTCTGGGGTGCGGTCATCGTCCGGTCCTCACGCAATTTCCTGCGCGAACACGTCGCGCGTCAATTCGGCCAGTTCGGGGAAATCCGCCGCGAACGCGGCGGACACCGCTGCGTCGATTTCGGCACCGATGTCCGCCTCGATCGTCTCCAGCGCCGCAGCGTCAACGAAACCGCCGTCGATCAATTGCCGCCGTAACCTGGGTACGGGATCGGCGGCCTGAGCCGTGGCATATTCGGCTTTATCCATGTATCCGCCCGCGTCACCGATCAGGTGCCCATTGAACCGATAGGTCATCGCCTCAATCAACGTCGGGCCGCCGCCTGCACGGGCGCGATCCACCGCCTCGCGCGCAGCGTGGTACATTTCCTGTGGATCGTTGCCATCAACCGTGACGCCGGGCATCGCATAGCCGGCCGCCCGCAGCGAAAGGCGTTCGACGGCGGTCGAGCGCGCCATGGTCGTATGCTCGGCATAACGATTGTTCTGACATACGAAGACGACGGGAAGCTTGTAGAGCGCCGCCATGTTAAGGCTCTCGTGGAAAGCGCCGATGTTCGCGGCACCATCCCCGAAGTTGGCAATCGACACACGCCCCTTGCCATCAAGCTGCGCCGCCCAGCCGAGGCCGTTGGCGATCGGCATCGATGCGCCGACGATCCCGGTCGTCACCATGCATCCCTTCTCCGGAAAGGTCAGATGCATCGGGCCGCCCTTGCCCTTGCAACTGCCCGTTACGCGTCCGGCAAGCTCCGCCCAGAGCAGGTCGAGCGGGAAGCCCTTCGCCACCATGTCGTGGGTGCCGCGATAGATCGTGCAGATGGTGTCATCGTCATCAAGGCACAGCGATACCGCGGCGGGGATGATCTCCTGCCCTCGTGCGCTGTAGTAGGGCGTTACCAGTCTGCCAGCCATCATCTCCTTGATGACACGCTCATCGTTGAGCCGGATCCGTATCGCCAGCCGGTAGATGGCGAGCAGCTGCGCGCCCGTCAGTGCGAGGTCGTTCTCCATCACCCTCTCCCTTCTTGTCCACGGTACAGGTCCCGCGCGATGATCTGCCGCATCACCTCGTTCGCGCCGCCGGCGATGCGGCTGATCCGCGCATCGACATAGGCTTGGGCGATGGGATATTCGGTCATGTAGCCATAGCCGCCGAAGAACTGCAGACACTGGTCGACGACGCGGCCGTTCAGTTCGGTAACCAATAGTTTGATCTTCGACGCATCGACGGCGGACAGGTGGCCGTCCATGAAACGGCGAATGCCCCAGTCCACGAAAATCCGCGCCTGGCTGACTTCGGCCGCGAGTTGCGCAAGGACGAACTGAGTGTTCTGCATGTCGCCCAGCGGCGCGCCGAACAGACGCCGCTCACCAACATAATCGACCGTCCAACGCAGCGCGGCCTCGCAAGCCGACATGCCCTTGACCCCGACCGACAGACGCTCCTGCGCCAGCTTCGTCATCAGCATCCCGAACCCCTGTCCCTCTTCACCGAGGCGATGGCTGACGGGGGCGCGGCAATCGTTGAAGAACAGTTCGGCGGTATCCTGCGCCTTCAGCCCGATCTTCTCCAGCCGACGGCCGCGTTCGAACCCCGGCTGATCGGCGTCGACCACGATCAGGCTGACGCCGCGCGCTCCCGCCGCGGGATCGGTCTTACAGGCGAGAACGATCAGGTCGCATTGGCCGCCATTGGAGATATAGGTTTTCTGGCCGTCGATCCGGTATTCATCGCCATCGCGCACTGCGCGCGTCCGCAACGCCTTCAGATCGCTGCCAGCCCCCGGCTCGGTCATGCCGACGGAACCGATCACCTCGCCCGCCACCATGCGGGGCAACCAGGCGTGCTTAAGCTCCTCAGTACCCCAGGCGAGAATGTAGGGGGCAACCATTTCGGAATGGACCATGAACCCCGGGCCGGTCACGTTGGCGCGCGTGATTTCCTCGATCACCACCACCGAATAGAGCCAGTCGGCACCGATGCCGCCATATTCCTCTGGCACCGTCGGGCACAATATGCCGAGTTCCGCCGCCTTGCGCCAAGCCTCGCGCGGAACGATGCCGTCCTTCTCCCATTGATGGTGATGCGGTTGCAGTTCGCTTTCCACGAAACGGCGGACGACAGCACGAAACTGGTCATGTTCGTCGCTGAAGATGTCACGGTCGACGAGGCTACCGCTCTCATGTGCCACGTTCATCATGGTCGCACCTGTGCCAGCGTTCGCCGCGCCGCCTTCAAATGGGGGATGTCGTACATCTTGCCCTCGATCCCGATGGTGCCCACCGCCGGTGCCGCGTCGAAGGCGGCAACGATCCGCCGCGCGACCGCGATCTCTTCGTCGGAAGGCGAGAAGCTCTCGTTGATCGCTGCCACCTGCGACGGATGGATGGCGATACGACCCGAAAAGCCTTCCGCGCGCGCGGCACGACACGAAGCGCGCAAACCCGCGTCGTCGCGGAAATCGACGTACAATGTTTCGATCGCCGGAATATTGGCAGCATGCGCCGCCATCAGCATCAGCGACCGTACCATCTGGTAGGTGAAGGCCCAGCGCCCGTCGGGGCCGAGGTTGGTACTCGCGCCCATCGCCGCCGCCAGGTCTTCCGCTCCCCAGGTCAGACCAGCAAGTCGTGGCAGGACAGTGGTGCCGAAATCACCCAGCCGGAACGGCGCCAATGGCGTTTCGGTCGCGACCGGAAGGATGCGGATCGCCCCCGGATCGATCCGGCCGCTCCGCTCGAAATCGTCAAGCAGGTGCGATAATTGCGCGACATCATCAGGCCCGTCGATCTTCGGCTGCATGATCCCGTCGGGCACGCCCCCGACGATCGCCGCTAGGTCGAGTGCCGCATCAGGTGTCGAAAGCGGGTTGATGCGCACCCACAGTTGCACGGCGCGGGTGTCAGGTGGACGTGCCGCCAGAAATTCCGCGACATGTTGCCGCGCAAGCGGCTTGTTCGTCGGCGCGACCGCATCCTCCAGATCGAGGATTACCGCATCGGCGCCGCAGCCATCGATCCTGGCGAGCTTCTTCGGGTCGTCACCCGGAACGAACAGAAACGAACGGAGCCCTGTCATGACGGCCGCTTCCGCTGCAATCCCGTGCGGCGGCACGAGGCGACCAGAACATCATCCTGATTATAGGCACGATGAATGAAGGTCACGATCCCCGCTTCCGGGCGTGACCGGGACTCGCGCAATTCCGCCACCTCCGTTTCCACCCGCAGGGTATCGCCGATGAAGACCGGCGCTGGAAAGCGCACCTCGTCCCATCCAAGGTTGGCGACCGCCGTGCCGAGCGTCGTGTCCCCGACCGACACGCCCACCATCAGGCCGAGCGTGAAGGTGGAATTGACCAGGATGCGGCCATATTCGCCCTCACGCATATAATGGGCATCGAGATGGAGTTGCGCCGGATTGTGCGTGAGCGTCGAGAACAACAGGTTATCGGTTTCGGTCACCGTACGACGGATCGCATGACGGAAGGCCTGGCCGACCGTCAGATCCTCGAACCACAGCCCCGCCATCAGTCCATCCGCCCGAGGATCGAAATGGCGGCCACGCCCTGATAGGGCACGCCTCCGAGATTGTGGGTGAGCCCGATCGAGGGCCCCGACAACTGCCGCTCGCCGGCCCGGCCGAGCAACTGGTTATAGACCTCATAGGCCATGCGGAGGCCGGAGGCGCCAATCGGATGACCGAAGCATTTGAGACCGCCGTCGATCTGGCATGGGATCGCGCCATCCCGGTCATAGCGCCCGTCCAGAATGTCGAACACCGCCCGCCCCTCGTCGGAAAAGCCGAGATCCTCCATCGTCACCATCTCGGTAATCGAGAAACAGTCATGCACCTCCGACAGAGAAATCTGGCCCTTCGGATCGCTGATCCCGGCTTCGCGATAGGCTTTCGCTGCCGCTATCCGGGTATTGGCGACATAGCTGCCATCCCAGTCGTTGGTCTGCGTTTCACGTCCGGAACTGGCCGAAAGCTGCAACGCCTTGATCGTGACGAGATCGGTCTTGCCGAGCGCGCGAGCGATTTCGGGCGTGGTAACGATTGCGCAGGCGGCACCGTCCGATACCCCTGAACAATCGAACAGACCTAGCGGGTCGGAGATCATTGGCGCGTTCATGATCGTCTCCATCGAGACGGGCTTGCGGAAATGCGCCTTCGGACTGTGCTGGCCATTGATATGGCTCTTCCACGAAACATGGCTGATGGCCCGCTTCAGATCCTCTTTCGAGGTTCCGTATTTGGCGCGGTAATAGGGTGCGAGCTGCGCGAATCCCGCCGGTGCCGATCCCATGGGCATCCACAGGTCGTTGAATGTTCCCTTGAATGGTGGTGGCAACCCGCCGAAGCCGGTGTCCTTGAGCTTTTCAGAGCCGATCGCGAGTGCGATGTCGACCGCGCCGGATGCCACCGCATAAGCGGCACCGCGCAGCGCCTCCGTCCCGGTCGCGCACATATTCTCGACGCGGCTGACCGGGATCCCTTCCAGCCGCAGCGCCATGGCGGCAGGGATCGCGCTATTGCCGACATTGACTCCGTCACCCCAACATCCGAACCACGCGGCCTCGATCGTTTCACGCTCGATCCCGGAGTCGGCCAACGCCTCTTCGAAGGCTTCTCGCATCAGATCCGGCGATCCGACGTCCCAACGCTCGCCAAATCTGGAGCACCCCATGCCCAGGATGGCGACCTTGTCCTTGATGCCCGTTGCCATGGCTCGATCCTCTCAGGCCGCGCGAAGCGGCGTCGCCTTCCAGAAATAGCGATTGTACCCGCGCTGCCGGTCTTGCTCCTTGATACGGAACACCATCCGCAGCGGCGTGCCCGTGTCGATGCCGCCTTCACCGACGTCGACGAACTCCATCAGCACCCGCGCGCCATTGTCGAAGGTGACGAAACCAACGCGAAGCGGCGGTGCGGGGTGATAGGAAAGCCAGTCGGCCGTCTCGGTCTGGACCTGCGCGGGCACGTCTCGCAGCGGCACCGGCGCCAGCCGCTCCGCCGGCGCGTTGCAGCGCACGCAATATTGCAATTGCGGGAACTGGACGGTGCCGCAGTTGCCGCACTCACCCGCGACGAACGCCTCCATTTGGCCGGCGGAACGATATTGCTCGCTCAGCGAGGTTTTGGAGCTCTTCTCCGCGCGCATCCCCCATTCCATGTCGATCCCGCCCTGAAAGGACAGAAGCCGCAGGTAGCTGTCCGTCGGAACCCCGTCTGCGAGCGATCCGGCAATGCCGCGCGCGGGTCGCGCCGCGACAATCGCATCGGTCGCCTGAAGGACGAGCGCATCGACCCCCTGACCGAAGCCCAGGAGCAAGATCCGCTCGTCGGGTCCGGCGCGTTCCAGAACGGCCGCCAACATCAGCAGCGGATGCGCCGCGCCGCTATAGCCGATCCCATCTTCCAGTCCGCTGGCGATGCTGCCGGTGAACCCCAGCCGCTTTGCAACCGCTTCCGCCGCTCCCTTGAGATAGGAAGGCATGATGAAGTGCTGAATGTCGCCGATCCCCAATCCAGCATCGGCGAGAGCAGCCTGCGCCGCTTCGGGTACGATCCGCGCATAGCCCTCGTCGCGGATCCAGCGTTCTTCCCACTGATAATCGGCACTGGCACCGCTCGCACGGAAATGATCGACGAAAGCATTCGTCCGCGTCGCGCTACCGATCAGTCGCGCCACTACGTCATCCGCCGACACCAGGATAGCGGCCGCCCCGGCTCCGAAGGTAAGTTCCTGAACACTCGCAGGTTTGGCGGACGGATGATCCGAACCAATGACTAATTCGGCCTGGGTCCCTTTCAGCGCCTGCAGCAAGGCGGACGTCCCGGCGCGCTGCGATCCAGCCACGTCCGAGCTGGCGATCTGGTGCGGCGCATCGATTGCCCGGGCGACGATGGCGGCGTTCTGCAGATCCGCGAAAGGCAGGCTGGTGCTGGCGAGGCGCAATGCCGCCACCTTCGATAGATCGCGGTCCGCCAGCGCGTCGCGCGCCGCCTCGACTGCCATGGTGATCGCGTCCTCGTCCCAGTTCGCGAACGCACGCGAGCCCTTCGCCGCAGAACGCAGGCCGGGCATGGCCCAGCGATGGGCGTCGGCGATGATCGCCCGGTCCAGTCGCAGCCGCGGAACATAGGCGCCGAAGGCAGAGATGCCGAATGCGGTCATCTTCTCTTCCTCAGTAAGATTTCGGGAGCCCGAGCTCACGCTCGGCGATGAATGAAAGGATAAGCTGTTCGGTGATGGGGGCGATCCGCATCAGGATCGACTCCCGGAACAATCGCTCGACCTGATATTCGGTCGAATAACCCATCCCGCCATGCGTCAGCACCGCACGGGTGCAGGCATCGAAAGCGGCACGCCCGCCCAGAAACTTGCCGGCATTTGCCTCCGCGCCGCACGGCCGCCCGGCGTCGTACAACCATGCCGCCCGCATGATCGTCCAATAGGCGCTCTCCAGGTAGATCCAGTTTTCCGCCAGGGGATGCTGGATGCCCTGGTTCTGGCCGATCAGACGCCCGAACACCTTGCGCTCGCCGGCATATCGGGCGGCGCGTTGCAGGGCCCCGCGACCCAGACCGACCGCCTCGATCCCCACCAGGATCCGTTCCGGATTGAGACTGTGCAAGATGTAATGGAAGCCTCGCCCCTCTTCACCGATCCGATCGGCATCCGGCACGAAATAGTCATCGAAGAACGTCGCATTCGAGTCGACGGCATTTCGTCCCATCTTTGCGATACGGCGCACCTCGACCTGATCACGGTCAAGATCGGTGTAGAACAGCGTCATGCCGTCGCTCGGCCGGCGACAATCCTCTTTCGGCGTCGTCCGGGCAAGAATGATGATCTTGTTGGCAACTTGGCCGGACGACGTCCACATCTTGCGTCCGGAGATGCGATAGCCGCCGTCCACCTTCGTGGCGAAGGTTGTGATGCTGGTCGTATCCAGTCCGGCGTCCGGCTCCGTCACGCCGAAACAGGCGCGATCGGTGCCGGCAATGAGCGGGCGCAACATCCGCTCCTTCTGCTCCGGCGTCCCGTTGACCACGACGGCATGAGGGCCGAAAATATTCAGGTGGATCGTGGAGGCTGCCGAATAGCCGCCCGGACTGGCCGCCACCTCGTGCATCATGATGGCAGCTTCGGTTACGCCCAGATTGGCGCCACCGACGTCTTCCGGCATGGTGATGCCCAACCATCCCGCATCCGCCATCGCGCGATGAAATTCGAACGGGAAGCTTTTTTCCTCATCCTTGCGGGACCAATATGCGTCGTCGAAGCCGGCGCACACTTTACGGACGCCGTCACGGATCGCTTCCTGCTCTTCGGAAAGCCCGATCTCCATCACCCCTCCGTATCGCTGATATATGGTTTGTCAGCGTACTATAATTGGCGCGCATCAAGCGCAAGAGCGGATTGATATAAATGGTTCGCTAGAGCACGTTCCAGCTCGCCGAGGGAAGCGGATCCATCACTTCGCCGGCGCAGCCGCGCGCGAACCCATGAATTTCCGGACTCCCCCGACGAATGCGTCCGTCGCTACGGCCTCGGCCACCGCGTCCCGCTCGGCGCGCAATTGCATATCCAGGTCGTTCGCAACCGATGCTCGCAGCAGGTCGCGCGTACGCCTGACCGCGTCCGGCGGCAGAGCTGCGACGCGGTCGGCCAACTGACGGGCGGCCTGTTGCAATTCTTCTGCGGCGACGATCCGGCTGATGATGCCAAGCCGCAGCGCCTCCTCCGCATCAATGGTCGCCGCAGTCAGCGCCAGTTCCGATGCCTTGCGGACACCGACCATGCGAGGAAGGAAGTAGGAAAGCCCTCCGTCCGGCGGCAGGCCGAGACGCTGATGCGGAAAGACGAACCGCGTCCCGGGTTCCGCCAACGCGATATCGGCGGCAAGGGGATAGGCAACCGCTGCCCCGGCCACGGCTCCCTGACATGCCACCACTATCGGGCATGGCAATGCGGCCAGTGCCGTAACCTGCCGGCGAGCGCGATCCATGCGGGCATGATAGTCGGCGTGGCGCTCCTCTGCCGTGTGGTTGATCGTCAGCGCGAAGCCCTTCACGTCACCACCAACACAAAAATTATCGCCCTCGCCGCGCACCAGAAGTGCGCGCACGTCAGGGTCGATCGCAACCTGCTCGAAAACGTCCGCCAATTGCGGGATGGCCGCGCTTGGCAGGGCGTTGCCGGCGTCGGGACGATCCAGCGTCAGCGTCAACACCCCGCCAGACGACAGTTCGAGCCGGAATCCGTCCCATGCATGGCCGTAGCCCTCGAACGCCATCCTCGCCCCTCCTATTCCGTGTGCATACGTACTATTTCCACCATAAAGTTTGTCAATAGCGTGGCGCATGCATGCGCGACCCTTGCGTTCTTCCTGCATCGGGCCCACTCTCGGTGGAAAGGATAGTAAGTGAGCGAACATGAGCGCCGAGCCTGACCTGATCAAAGATGCGCCCCGGACGGCCCCCGCCAAGCGCCCCACGGCAAAACAATTCCGGTTCGGCTACCTCATCCATGACGTGTCACGGCTCCGCCGGATCGTCATGGACGATGTGATGCGGCCTTATGGCATCACCCGGTCCCAATGGTCGGTTCTGTCGGCGCTGTCGCGGAGCGGCAACGGCGGCATGACGCAGGTGGATCTGGCGCGTTTACTGGAACTTGGGAAAGTGACTGTCGGCGGCCTGCTCGAACGGCTGGAAACAAGCGGTCAGATCGAACGGCGCGCGGACGATTCGGATGGGCGAGCGCGGCGCGTGTTTATCACCGAGCAAGGGTATGAGACGATCCGCCTGATGATCGCCGTGGCATCCAAAACCAACAAGAAGATGTTGAGAGGACTAAGCGCGGAAGAGGCCAAGATCGCTGAACGCGTGATGTTCAAGATCAAGATGAACCTAAAGGACATTCACCACGAACATGAATTGAGTGGCCAGGCAAGCGAGCCCGCCGTGTTGAAATCCTCTGAGGACGACCTTTGACCGGCATGGACAATCGACCCGTTCACTGATCGAGAAATCAAGGATCAGCGGGGCCGAACCGGACGCCATCCCGGTTTCCGCCGTCTCCGCGGCGAGCGGGTCCGGTTGCCCCCCGGAAAACACGGCTGGGCCGATGAAGGAGTCCCACGGCTGCGGCGTCGCCGCACAAAGGGTCGTCACTTTCATGGCCATCACCGACAAGGCATCTCACCAGGTGACCGCCAACCTACCCTGTCACGGTAGTCAGAAAGATCTTCGTCCCCCCGCCCCCCGATTCCGCTTCAGCGTCCGGTAAAGTCCGGACGACGCTTCTCGATGAACGAGGTGACACCCTCGCGATAGTCTTCGGTGTGGCGCGTCAGCCCCTCATAGGCGACCCCAGCCTCAAACACCGATGGCAACAACTGGCGCAACGCGATGTTCGTCACGGATTTTGTAAACCGTATCGCCGACTGGGCGCCACGCGCCAGCCGCGCGGTGTAGCGGGCGACTTCGTCATCCAGATCACCGGGCGCTACGGCGAAGGCGATGAGGCCAAGCCGCTCCGCCTCACGCGCCTCCACGGCCTCGCCGGTCAACAAATAATGACGCGCCTTGCCGAAACCGATCAGTTGTGGCCAGATCATCGCGCCGCCATCGCCGGCGACAAGACCGACCTTGACATGGGGATCGGCGAACCGGGCACCTTCGGCAGCAAAGACGACGTCGCATAGCAGCGCGATCGTTGCGCCGAAGCCGAACGCATCTCCATTCACCTTCGCGATCACCGGCTTGGGACAATCGAGCAGCGAACTGACGATCCGCCGCATCGTCCGGGCCTCGACGACGAAGGGGGCCAAGCCATCGCGCAACTCGTCAGCCAGCCACTTCATGTCCCCGCCGGCGCAGAAGATCGACCCGGCGCCCGTCAACACGATGACGTCGCTGTCAGGGTCATCGGCCACATCATCCCAGACCCGCGCCATCTCTTCGTGCAAGGTTTGAGTGACAACGTTCGCCCGTTCCGGAAGGTTGATCGCGACGGTCAGCACGCGACCATCGCGACTGAAGGCCAAGGACGAATATCGCGCCGGGTCGAGAGGCGAGCACAATTTGGTCATGCGGCAAATCCCTATTGCGTGACATTGGTAAGCTGGCATACCATTAATGACAATCCGTTTGTGGGATCGCTATGGCCTTTTTTCTGATGCTCTGCCGGGATCGGCCCGGCGCCGCGCCGGTGCGCGCCACACACCGGCAAAGGCATGTCGACTATTGGTTGGGCATCCCTGGCGCGGTGAAGGTCGCCGGTGCGATAATGGACGGCGATCAGCCAATCGGCAGCAGTATCCTGATCGAGGCGGCCGACGAAACGACGGCGCGCCAGTTGGTGGCGGGTGATCCGTTCACCACCGAGGGGGTGTTCGCCGATCCGCCGGAAGCGATTGCCGTGCGGCCCGCGATCGGTGCGTGGATTCCCGCCTCGTGATCCCGACATACAGCATGCCCCCCGTCAATCGGTGCGTCATACTCATCCGACGACCGGACGGCATTCCGCTGGCCCGCGATTTTGCAATCGAAGAGCGCCCGCGCCCGAGGATCGGCAATGGGCAGATCCTCGTCCGTAACTTGTATCTGTCGGCTGATCCGGTGCAGCGAGGCTGGGCGGCCAATCCGGCCATCAGCCCGACCGGCGAGACAATGCGCGCGCTGACGGTTGGCGTTGTCCTGGAAAGCCGTCTGCCGGGCATCAGTGAAGGGGCACTGGTTCACGGCATTTTTGGCTGGCAGGATTATGCGGTCGCCTCGACAGCGGACATCCTCAGTCACATCGCGGAACCGCGCGCGCGCGCATCGGCATTCGCCGGCGTCCTGGGTATGCCCGGCGTGACGGCATGGCTGGCGCTTGCCGATCTGGCCCCCCCTGCCCCCGGGCAGACCATCCTCGTCTCGACCGCCGCCGGCTCTGTGGGCAGCGTCGTCGGGCAGATCGCCCGCGCCGCTGGCGCCCGTGTGATCGGCCTGACCGGCAGCGACGACAAGGCGGCGCGCTGCCGGGGCCGCTATGGCTACGATCTCGTCTTCAACTATCGCGATGGCGACCTGGCTAGCGCGCTCGCCAGCGCCGCTCCGCATGGATTCGACACCTTCTTCGACAATACCGGCGGCTGGATCGCCGACGTCGCGATCAGGCACATGGCGCGATATGGCCGCATCATCCAGTGCGGAACCGCCGCGACCGCGAGCTGGTCGCCACCACCTAGCGGCCCACGTCCGGAGCGCGAGGTGCTGACCCGTGTCCTGACCTGGAGCGGCTTCTACATCTTCGATCATGCAGCCCGCTTTGCCGAGGCCATCGAGCGTCTGTCCGACCTGATGAACGCTGGTGCTCTGTCGTATGACGAGGACATCGAGACGGGTTTCGCCATTGTGCCCGGCGCGCTGGAGGCGATCTTCGCCGGCGCGAACACCGGAAAAAAGCTGATCTTCATCGGCTAGACCAAGAAACAGGGAGAGGAACATGAACGTCGATGCCATCCGCACGATGCGGATCGATCCGATCGTGCAGGATTATACCAAGCGGGATGCCATCCTCTATGCGCTCGGGCTGGGCTACGGCGCTGACCCGCTGGACGCTGCGGAGCTGCCGTTCGTATACGAAGGCGACCTTCGGATAGTCCCATCATACGTCAATCTGCTTTGTCACCCTGGCTTCTGGGCGCAACGGCCCGAGTTCGGCATCGACTGGATAAAGATCCTGCATGCCGAGCAGGAATTCGTCATGCACGCGCCGTTACCGGCGACGGGACGTGCACGAGGGGAGTATTCCGTGCGCGCGGTCGAAGATAAGGGTGAAGGCCGCGGCGCGCTGCTGCACCAGGACAAGCAAGTGTTCGACGACGCGACCGGCACCCATGTCGCGACGGTCCGATCCACTCTCTTCCTGCGTGGGAACGGTGGCGAAGGCGGCTTTGGTGACGCCCCCCCGGCCGCCGCTGCGCTGCCCGACCGAACGCCAGACCGATCCGTGTCGATTCCGACACTGCCGCGGCAAGCACTCATCTATCGCCTGTCGGGGGACTGGAATCCGTTGCACGCCGATCCCGCCATCGCAGCGAAGGCGGGGTTTCCTGCGCCCATCCTCCATGGTTTGTGCACCAACGGTATCGCTGCACGCGCCGTTCTGGCCTGCTATTGCGACAATGATCCCGCTCGACTGCGCGGCATGTTCACGCGCTTTTCAAAGCCGCTGATCCCGGGAGAGACCATTCGCATCGACTTCTACGAGGACGGTGACACCTTGCGATTTCGGGCTGTCGCACAGGAACGCGGCGAGGTTGTTCTCGATCGGTGCAACGCGGCGATCGGATGACCGCCGCGTTGCCGCGCCCACTCAGACCTTTTCGGTCAGTTCCGGCACGACCTTGAACAGGTCGCCGACCAGACCGATGTCTGCGATCTGAAAGATGGGCGCATCCTCGTCCTTGTTGATCGCGACGATAACCTTCGAGTCCTTCATGCCGGCCAGGTGCTGGATCGCACCCGAGATGCCAACCGCGATATAGACTTCCGGTGCGACGATCTTGCCGGTCTGCCCGACCTGATAGTCATTGGGGGCGTAGCCCGCATCGACCGCGGCACGGCTCGCACCGACCCCGGCACCCAGCTTGTCGGCAAGTGGATCGATCAGCGCATGGAACTGCTCACCCGATCCGAGTGCGCGGCCGCCCGACACGATGATCCTGGCGCTGGTCAGTTCGGGACGGACATTTTCTGCGATCTCCGAGCCGACATAGGTCGACACGCCGGTGTCGCCTTTCGACGCCACCGCCTCGATCTCCGCCGAGCCGCCTTCGGCAACCGCCTTGTCGAACGCGGTGCCACGCACGGTAATGACCTTCTTGGCGTCCGACGTCCGCACCGTCGCGATCGCATTGCCGGCGTAGATCGGGCGGGTGAACGTATCCTCGCTCTCGACGGACAGGATGTCGCTGATCTGCATCACGTCGAGCAAGGCGGCGACGCGCGGCGCGACGTTCTTGCCGGTGGTGGTCGACGGCGCCAGGAACGCATCGTGATGCCCCATCAACTGGGCGACGAGCGGCGCGACATTCTCAGCGAGCGCGTGTGCATAGGCCGCGTCATCGGCGACATGCACCTTGCCGACGCCCGCGATCTTCGCGGCGGCCTGCGCGACGCCATCGACGCCCTGCCCCGCCACGAGCAGATGCACCTCGCCCAGCCGCGACGCAGCGGTGACCGCCGACAGCGTGGCATCCTTGACGGCCCGACCGTCGTGTTCGACCCAGACGAGCGTCTTCACTTGGCAATCCCCATTGCATGCAGCCTGCTCACGAGTTCGTCGACATCGGCGACCTTGACCCCTGCCTGGCGCTTGCCTGGCTCGACGACCTTCAGCGTGGTCAGGCGCGGGGTGACGTCGACGCCGTAATCGGCGGCGACCTTCTGCGCCAACGGCTTCGACTTCGCCTTCATGATGTTGGGCAGCGAGGCATAGCGCGGCTCGTTGAGGCGCAGGTCGGTGGTGACGATCGCCGGGAGCGGAAACTTGTCCGTCTCCAGACCGCCATCGACTTCGCGCGTCACCGTGACATCGCTGTCGGTCAGTTCAACCTTTGAGGCGAACGTACCCTGTCCCCAGCCGAGCAGCCCGGCGAGCATCTGGCCGGTCTGATTGTTGTCGTCGTCGATCGCCTGCTTGCCCAGGATGACGAGGCTCGGCTGCTCTTCCTCGACGATCCTGGCGAGGATCTTGGCGACGCCCAGCGGCTCGACCTTGGTGTCACTGGTCACCAGGATGCCGCGGTCGGCGCCCATCGCGAGCGCGGTGCGGATCGTCTCCTGCGCCTTCGCCTCGCCGATCGACACGACGACGATCTCGGTGACGCCCTTGTCCCTGAGGCGTATGGCTTCCTCGACGGCGATCTCGTCGAAGGGGTTCATGCTCATCTTGACGTTGGCGAGGTCCACCCCCGACCCGTCCGCCTTCACGCGGGGCTTCACATTATAGTCAAGCACGCGCTTGACGGGCACCAGCACCTTCATGGGTACTTCCTCTGGCTATGACAGGCGCGGAAAGCGCGTGATGAGATAGACGTTCGCCAGCGGCCACACCGTGAATACGGCGAGGAAGGCGAGATAGGGCGGAGATCGGAACGCGGGAGCGATCAGCATGAACGCTGCAGAAAGGCTCCACAACATGACGATCGTTGCCAATTGCATACCGATCGATTGACCGACCCGCGATTGCCGACGCGACATTATCGCTGTGTGGAGCGGCACCGAAAAAACCGCCGTTATCGCAAAGGAGAAGAAGAATAGCGGGTCGTCGATGATCGACTTTATCAGCCACCACAATGCGCCGATACCCAGCGTTCCTGCCAACGTCATGGTGCCAAACATCTTCCGCGATGCATCCGGCCAAAGTTCCTCACGCCCATATCGGAAGACGGTCCACAGCAGCACCATTTCAAGTACAACGGCGACGCATAGAATGTACCACCACATTTCGACCCACCAGTGGCGATAGACATCGAACCATAACCTGTGGCGCAGAACGAACGTCAGATCGTGCCAGAAGAAAAGGGCAGATCCACAAAACGGAACGACATAGACTTTCTGCCGGAAGGTCATGCGCAACGCTGTGAAGAAATAATAAAATGCGGTGACGGCCGTGACGACAAGGCACAAGGATATCGGCACGCTGTTGATGTCTATGGCGCGCAGCGCCGTGGTCGCGTCGTACATGGATGGCCGCCTATGCTAATAGGCTGCGGGCAATGATGGTGCGTTGGATCTCACTCGTCCCACCAAAGATCGACCAACAGCGCCCATAAAGGTAATGGTGCGCGATCGAGCTGGGCCACTCGCTGTCTGTTTTCAGACCGCGCAGGGCGGCGGGATCGTGCACCGCGCCAACGGGTCCCTCGATTTCCAGCGCGATTTCCGAAAGGAGCTGCAAGATCTCTGTGCCGCGCAGCTTCAGGATCGACGCCTGCGGCCCGTTTCGGTCGGCGCCTTCGGCCCAGTCGCGAACATAGGCCGCCTCCAGGGCACAGAGTGACGCAAGCTGAACCTCGGCATCAGCCAAGCGATCCTGGATGACGGCCATCGTCCTGGATTGGCCATCGCGTTCCACCCGTGTTGCGAACATCGCCTTTATGTCCGCAAGCAGCTTCAGCTTCGGTCCAGTGTCGGCGATTGCGACACGTTCATTGGCAAGCAGGAATTTGGCGATCTCCCATCCCTGCCCCTCCAGACCGACCAGATTGGCGACCGGCACGCGCACATCGTCGAAGAATACCTGGTTCGTGTGATGCTGCCCGTCGATCGTCACGATCGGCCGCACCTCGATACCGGGCGATGTCATGTCGATCAGCAGGAACGAGATACCCGCCTGCGGCCGCGCATCACGATCGGTACGGACGAGGCAATGCATCCAGTCGGCCCAATGTGCCTCTGTCGTCCACATTTTCGTGCCGTTCACGACATAATGATCACCGTCACGCACGGCCAAGGTCTTCAGGCTGGCGAGATCGGAACCGGCGTTCGGCTCCGAATAGCCCTGGCACCACCATATGTCGGAAGACAGGATGCCGGGCAGATGCCGGGATTTCTGCTCCTCGTTGCCGAAAGTATAGATCACCGGCCCGACCATATTGACGCCATAGGGGATGATCATTGGTGCACCCGCGCGCCCAACCTCCTGCACGAAGGCGAGCTGGCGTTCGAGATCCCACCCGCGGCCGCCGTGCTCGACCGGCCATGCACCAGCGAACCACCCATGCGCCCGAAGGACCTTTTGCCAGGCGACAAAGTCATCCTTGCCGAACTCCAGACCACGCGCGGCCTTGTCCATGATATCCGGTGGCAGGTGTCCGGCCACGAAGGCGGCGACCTCCTTCCGAAACGAGTCTAGGGGATCATTTGGGTCGACGATGCCAGCAAGATCGCCAACCTGCGCGCGATGCGCCGCCGCGCCGCCGTGACTTGCCCGAATAACAGCCAGCCGTCGAAGGTAGTGGCTGATGTCCAGTTCGTCCGACACGCCCATCCCGCCGTGCATCTGCACAGCCTCGTGGGCAACAAGCCTGCCGCTATCGTCTGCCAGCGCCTTGGCGGCGTAAGCCGCGCCTAAGTGCAGCCCGCGATCCACGAACCCGATCGCGCGCTCGACCAGGGCGGTCGCCCCTTCCAATGCCGCCTTCATGTCGGCGACGCGATGCTGCAGAGCCTGGAACGTCGCAAGGGGAACGCCGAATTGCTTTCGGACAATTAGATAGGCGCACGTTCGTTCGAGCATCGCCGCGGCGATCGCGACCGTTTCTGCCGCCAGTCCCAGCGACACGCGCGAGATCGCCTCGCCGAGATACCGCGGATCGAGGTCGAGCCGCTGTGCGCGACAGCGATCGAGGTACACGGTTGCCGTGGACGCGCCGTCCATCGAGCGCATCGGTTCACGCCGGACACCGTTCGCCACGGCATCCACCAGAAAGAGAGCGTCCTCGCCGTCGACCGTGGCGGAGACGATGAAGGCGTGGGCCAAATCGCCATGTCGCACAGCGGGCTTCTCGCCACTGATCCGCCAGCCATCTGCATCGCATTCGCCGAGCGTGCCGCGCGGTGCGAACGGGTCAACCCCCTCGTCGTGCGCCAGGACGACAACGCGGCCCCCCGCGACGATCGTCTCGACATCGTGTCCGGCAAGATGCAGCAAGCGCGCGGCTACCGCCACGGCGAGCAACGGTTCGACCACGAGGTGACGTCCGGCTGCCGCCATCACGACGGCGAGATCGCGCGCTCCGCCGCCGAAGCCGCCTGCCTCCTCGGGTATCAATGCACCCAGCAGCCCCTGCTCCACCAATGTGGGCCACAGGGCCATACGGTCGGGGTTCGCAGTGCCCAACCGTTGGCGGCGCGCCTCGAAATCATTGGCCTCGGCCAGCAGCCGGTCAGCCATATCGGCGAGCATCAATTGCTCGTCTGTCCGGGCGAAGTTCACTGCGCCTTCTCCTCCATGGCCATGAAGGCAGAACGGAGAACGCCGCGCTGAACCTTGCCAGATGCGGTGCGCGGCAAGGTCACGCCGAAGGCAATCCGCCGGGGAATCTTGAAGGCGGCCAGGCGCGTGCGGGCGAAATCAATGAGATCCTCCGCGTTTATGCTATGTCCCGGCCGCAGTTCGACCGCCGCCGTTACCCCTTCGCCCCATCTCGCGTGCGGCAAACCGAATACCGCGCAATCGGCTACCGCCGGATGGTCGCGCAATGCCGCCTCCACCTCGGCGGGATAGACATTCTCGCCGCCGCTCACGATCATGTCCTTGATCCTGTCCGTCAGGAACAGGAAGCCTTCCTCATCCAGGCGGCCACCGTCGCCGGTACGATACCAGCCGTCCACCATCGCCTCCGCATCGGCATCCGGGCGACGCCAATAGCCTGCGGTCAGACTTGGTCCGCGGATCCATATCTCGCCGGGCACGTCGGGCGGAAGCAGCGCGCCTTCAGGGTCCCGGACGCTCAGCTCGAAGCCCGGCAGCGGTCGCCCGACTGAACGCAGGAGATGCGGTCGCGCGGGATCGTGCAGCGCCGGCCCCAGTACGGTGGCGCTGCCGCCGACCTCGGTCATGCCGTAATATTGCAGGAAACGACAACCGAGCGTCGCGACCGAGCGATCGAGCAATTGAGGGTCCATCGCGGCCGCGCCATAATGGATGCCGCGCAAGGTGGACCGGGTCAGGCCGCGCGCATGCATTTCGTCGATCAACCCACGCACCAGCGTGGGCACCATGAATGCGCGCGTCACCCCTTTCTGGCCGATCGTATCCAGCATGGCAGCGGGGGCGGGATTGTCGCTGACGATCAGTGGCACGCCGCGCACGAAGGCGCTCAACGCCCAGGACAAGCCGCCGATATGGAAGTTGGGGAGTGGCGACAGCAGGATTTCGTCGTCACCCCAGTCGTCGAAATGACCGCTGCATCGCTCCGCATGGCGCTGCGCGGCAAGCGCGAACTGGCTCGCCAGCGCGCCCTTCGGCCGCCCCGTCGTACCACTGGTATACAGCAGCAGCGCCGGCGCATGCGGATCGCTCGGCGTAGCGTCCGCCGGAATGCTGTGATCCAGCAGGTGCTGCAATCCATCCGGCCCGGCTCCGTCGACGAGGATCACCGGCACCTGTCCATCGCTCGCCGCCTCGACCACCGGCAGGAATTCGGTGTCAGCGAACACCAGGCTCGCGCCGGAATCGTCCAGCACGTGGCGGGTTTCCGCAGCAGTGTTGCGCCAGTTGACCGGCACCAGCACCACGCCAGCACGCATCGCCCCGAACAGCACGGGAAAGAACAGGTCGCGATTGCGCCCGTGATAGGCGATACGATCTGCGCGCGCGATACCACGGTCGCGCAACAGGCGGACGACGGCATCGCTCGCACGATCGAGGGCGGCGTGCGTCCATCTCCGTCCGTTGAACGACATTGCTGTCGCGTCGGGCGCGCGCTCGGCATTGATGCGCGGATAATCCGCCGGCAACCGCATGGAGCCCGTCTCCAACAGACCACCTGACGATTGCGCCCCCGTCATATGAGCAAGGCCGGATCGGCGAAGGCGCGACCGATCGATTGGACGAAGCGTGCCGCATCGGCGCCGTTGATCACGCGATGGTCATAACTGAGCGACAGAGGCAGCCGCTTCGCCCAGGCGATGTCGCCGTCGCTGCCGCGAAACGGACGCTCCTGAATGGCCAAGGCGCCCAGCACGGCAACCTCGGGCGCGTTGATGATCGGCGTGAAGGCCGTGCCACCGATGTGACCGAGTGACGATAGGGTGATGCACCCACCTTCCATGGCGGCCATCGGAAGGCCCTTGTCACGCGCCCGGGCAGCAAGCTCCGCGAGTTCGGCACCGATCTCACGCACCGTTTTGCGATCGGCGTCACGGATGACCGGGACCAGCAACCCGCGCGGGGTGTCAACGGCCACGCCGATATGAACGTAGCCCTTTCGCACGATCTGCATACCGTCCGCCGAAAGCGCGGTGTTGAAGCGCGGGTTCTCCGCCAGCGCGATCGCCATCGCCTTCACCAGCGGCGCCACCGGCGTCAATTTCGCCTCGGGGTGCGTCGCATTCCAGGTCGCCCGCCGCTCCTCCAAGGTCGTGACGTCGACTTCGTCATGATGCGTGACGTGCGGGATCGTCACCCAGTTTCTGCCGAGGAACGCGCCGGTGAGCCGCTGTATCTTGCTCAGCGGCTCCAGCTCGACCGGGCCGAAGGCCGAAAAGTCGGTATTCGGCATGGGGCTCAGCCCCGCCAGCATGGACGGGACGTCGCGCATCAGTCGATCTCGCCCAGGACGGTTCCAACGGGATAGGTCTCGCCGACCGGCTTCAGGATACGGAGCGTCCCGCTCACTGGCGCCTCGACTTCCTGGGTCGACTTGTCACTTTCGAGCGCGAACAGCGGCTCCCCGGCGACCGCCTGCCCGCCATCGGGAACGAGCCATTCGACCAGTTCCCCCTCGTTCATGGAAAAGCCCAGTTTGGGCAGCAAGATCTGCGTTGTCATGGTGTCGCCCGCCTCTTTGTCAGGGGTTGAGCCAAGTGTTTCGGTCGATGCCCGCGTTGGCCCGCGCGAACCCCGTGATCCGCAGCACATCGGCACCGATTGCGGCGGGATCCTTCGACGCCTCCATCTGTGGACCATGCTGCCAGCTTTCGATCACCGAATAGCCATAGCCCCATGCCTCGAAGATGCGCCCCGAAACGCTGCTGGCTTCCGGGCTGGCCAGCCACGCGACCAACGTTGCGATCCACTCGGGGTCGCGACGCGCCATGCGCTCTTCGCTTTGGCCCTGGCTCAGGCCGGCCGTCATGCGGGTTTCCGCGCGAGGGGCGATAGCGTTGACCGTCACGCCGATCCGGGCAAGCTCGCGCGCGGCGAGTTGCGTCAGCGTGGCGATACCCCCTTTTGCCGCCGCGTAATTCGCCTGCCCGATATTGGCGAACAGGGCCGAATGCGAGGTCGTGTTGATCACGCGGGCGTCGACAGTCCGGCCAGCCTTGGATTCGAGCCGCCAGTGATTGGCAGCATGATGCAGCGGGGCGAATGTACCCTTCAGATGCACCTTCACCACCAAGTCCCATTCATCCTCGCTCATATTGACGAGCATACGGTCGCGCAGGATGCCGGCGTTGTTGACCAGGATGTCGAGCCGCCCGAACGTGTCGACCGCCTGCGCGACCATCTCCTGCGCGGCGTTCCAGTCCGACACGTCAGATGTATTGACGGCCGCGTCGCCGCCCATCTTGCGAATGGCCGCGACGACTTCCTGCGCGGGGGTTTCATCCACCCCCTCGCCGGCAGCCGACGATCCAAGATCGTTGACCACGACCTTGGCGCCCTGCTCCGCCAGCTTCAGTGCATGCGCGCGACCCAGCCCACGGCCAGCGCCGGTCACGATAGCGACCCGCCCTTCCAATAGTTTCATGTCTCTTCCCCTGTTCAGCGTGAGCGCTTGTAGAGCATCCGCGCGGCATGCAGTTTCGTGCCCGCCGACATGATTCCCAGCGCTTTGCGGATCTCGGCTGGCTTGACGATCGCGCGGATCGGCATCGCCCCCATGATCGTTCCTTCCACGACGAGATTGTCGCCATCGGGATAGATGGCGCTGACTTCCATCAAGTCGGAATTGTCGGTGGCGTAGAGTTTCATCGTTTTGCTCACGTCGCGCATCCTTAAAAGGCGGGGAACATGGTTTTGAGATCCATGCGCATATCCATGGCCATACGCATCGCCGTCGCGCGCCCGCCGAACGTCACCGTACCACCGGGATGCATGCAAGGGCCGGCGAGGTAGAACCCCGTAAAGCCGGGTACCCGATATTGCGCCAGCTCTGGCGTCGGGCGACGGCCAAGCAACTGGCCCACCGTCGAGCCGATGCCGAAAATGTCGCCGTTCATCATGCTCGCGGAATGATGGTGATGATCGAGCGGTGTCTCGATGTGTCGGGCGATAATTTTGGAGCTGTCGATATTGGTGACGTTCTTCAGATACTCATCCAGGATCGCGTCGGCATAGGCCTGCCCGTTCTCTGGCCGCGCCCATGCTTCCAGCCCGCCGTCCGCGAGTGCCAGAGGCGCGAAATGATAGAGATAGAGGGCTGACTGCCCGCTGGGCGCGCGCGACGGATCGCGGCGGGTGTGGTTGATCGCCAGTGGGCTGAGACAGCCCTGTGGGATACGCCCGTATTTATACTCGTCGAAGACGCGGCGCACACGTTCGACGTCCTTGTGGACGAACTCGACGCACATCACGTCGTCGAACTGGTCGCCCGCGGCGAAGCGCGGCGGCTCGGACAAAGCGATCTGCTGGTTGATCGCGCCATGGTTGGACAGATGAACCCGCCGCGCCGCGCTCGCGATCTCGGGATCGACATCCGGCAGCCAGGCGCCGAGCTTCCATGGATGAACATTGGCGACCACGGCATCGCGCGCTTCGATCAGCTCGTCGCCGACCCATACGCCGCGGACTTCACCCGAGCGGATTTCCAGCTTCGTCACCTCGCTCTCGGTCCGCACCTCGCCACCATGCGCCGCGATGCAACGCAAAAGGCTGTCGACGATCGCCCTCGCCCCCCCGACCGGGGCCGCGCCGTCCTGGGTATGCGCCATGCCGAACAGGTTCCACAGAACCGCGCCGGTCCCCTTCACGTCCGGCCCCTCCATCATCTCCGCGCACCATTTCAGGATGTGGAGCTTGACTTCGGGTGTCTCGAAGAGATCGTCGATGACCTCGTAGAAGCTTTTGAAGAAGGCAGCGGCGATGCGTCGCCCCAAAGCGCTGGATTCCAGCATCCCGAGAAAGCTGGCCGTCGGCATCGGTGGGGTGGCCGCACCACGCGACAGGATCGGCAGCACGCTGATCGCATCCAGCGCAAAAGCCCGATAGGCATCGGCATCCTTGTTGGAAAACTTGGCGATTTCCGCACAGCTGCGATCGAGATCGGTGAAAGCCGTGATGTGCGTGCCGTCGTCGTAGATCGTGCCGAACCCTGCAGGATATCTGACGAATTCCAGGCCGAACCGCGTCGTCAATTCCAGTTCATTGTCTTTGATCGCCGGGTTCGACATCATCGGATAATAGCCGGTCGAATGCGGATCATGGATGAAGCCGGGCGCGATCTCGATCGACACGACGCCGCCGCCGCATTGATCGTTCTTCTCAAGAACGAGCACCCTCTTGCCCGCCTTCGCCAGATAGGCCGCGGCCACCAGGCTGTTACTGCCCGCCCCAACAACGATGATGTCGTATGCCAAAGCCACCCTCTTCCCTCATTGCCGACACTGCATGCCATCTACATAGTACGCAGGCAAACCATTTCGCGCGCGTTCTGGATCGCGCTGCCGCCCGCTCAGACGTCGAGCAGGCGACCAAGCCGCGCATGGAACGCCCGCAGTCGACATTCCTGATAGGCACCGAAATGCACCTGACCGCGCCCCGGGTCGCCGCCTTCGACACCCCGCTGGATCAAAGGCAGATTGCCCATATCCTGGTCGAACACCTCATCGAACAGACCGAACCCGGCCTGCCGGTCACGATAGGTCTCGTCGAAGTCGAGTTCGAGCATCGGCGCCTTCGGCGGCCGCTGGCCACCGGCCGGCAGCGGTAGCAAGAAGCGGACGTCCATCACGCTTTCGCGCGGATCGTCGCCGAACGGCATGAACTGATACCAGAGCGGCGCCCCCTCCCCAAGCCAAGGGAAGAAGTTGGGAAACATGAAATACTGGACCGCGTCGAGCATCCACGCATCGGACGCGGCGGACGCATCGTTGCCCGTCATCGCCTGCAGCACCTGGCGACGATAATCTGCCGCGAAGGCACGATCGAGCGTCGGGATGGAGTCAAAGTCGGGCAGCGGCATCCCCGGGGGCGTCACCGCGATGATCGTCTCCATGATGGCACGCCGGACGTCGGCCTCATCGCCCAGCTCGGGACTTGGCACGGCGGACGGCGTGATCGACCGACTGATCTGACTGCCTGCATCCTCCCATATATCGTACTGGGTTGAGCTATCGCCGTTCCAGGCCTGCGCCTGCGGATGGGTTTCGGAAAGATGCCAGCCCTCCATGAAGGCTTCCATCGCGAGTTTCCAATTGGCCCGCACCTTCTTGCGCACATGGACGGCGGTCCAGCGATTGGCATAATCATAATCCGCGAAATGCTGCGGCAGGACACCCAGGGCCGTTTCCAGCGGCTCCGCCGCCGGATCGGGATTGATGAATATGTTTCCACCCCAGGTTGCGCAGCGCACCTCGGTCAGCGCGAGCGCAGCATCGGGAACGCCGGAAAAGTCCCATCGGCCGGGGATCACCGAGGGAGCGCCGTCGGGCGTCCAGCTCCAGCCGTGAAATGGGCACCGGATATGCGCGCCCTCACCCCGTCCCGTGCACAGGCGCGTTCCGCGATGGCGGCAACTGTTGTAAAATGCCCGGATCGTGGTCGCATCGCTGCGCACGATGATGAAGGACAACGTGCCGACGTCATAGGAGAAGCGGTCGCCCACCGCGGGAATGTCCTCGCTGCGCCCGACGACCTGCCAGGTCTTCTTCCAGAGATGCTCCATTTCCGCGGCAGCGAATGCGCGATCATAATAGCGGCTGCGATCAACGCTCGGCGCGTCGACGCGCCATTCGCCGACTGCCGCGAACGCCTCGGGAACCGGGCGCGTATCGTTTCCGAGCAACACCGGGTAAAGCGGGCTCACGGCTGTTGCCCGGCCTTTGCTGACACTGTCGGTTTCGAGTTGCACACCCGCTCTCCTCATCGCGACGGACCTGCGCCCGCTCTCATCGAATCAAGTACCCTAGCATACGATATTGTGCAAGCATGAGTGTCGCGAGATTTGACCGGAGGCGCTTCCTTCGGCTCCTATGCCCGGCACGTTGTACCCACGGGAGAGCTCTGAAACCGACTTGCCAAAACCCGGATAAGTTAGCTATCGTACCATTAGGGTCCAACGCATCAACCCAGGACCGGACTGAGAGGATGATCCGACGGTGACGATCCGGCCGGCCAAGCCACCTTCGCTCACGCCACGGATCCCCGGCGATCCTGGCGTATGGGTGCTGATTTTCGGCGACCTTTTTGTGTTTGCGCTCCTCTTCGCGACTTTCGCTTATTATCGCGCGCAAACTCCCGCGGTCTTCGTTCAGTCCCAGCGGACACTCAGCCAGGCTTCCGGCATCCTCAACACGCTGCTGCTGCTGTCCAGTTCATTGCTCGTTGTCTGTGCGATAGCGTTCAATCGTCGGGAGAATTTCCGCGCGGCTCAGCGGTGCGTCGCCGGTGCGATCGGCCTGGGATTCGGTTTCGTCGCGTGCAAGGCGATGGAATATACCGCTAAGATTTCGTCGGGCCATTACCCGGTAACTAATGACTTCTATATGCTCTATTACGCGCTGACGGGCATTCATCTTTTTCATGTATTGGTGGGTTTGGGTGGGCTTGCCTATCTTCGAGTCCTGATCGCAAAACCAGCGACGCACAGTCCTTTCACGGAATCCCTTGCGTTGTTTTGGCACATGGTCGACCTGCTATGGGTAATACTTTTCGCAATCCTGTACATGCATCGATGACGATCCACGGCGCTATCACCACATGGCTGCTCCTCTTGCTGCTGACGGCCTTGTCCTATGCCACCTGGCTCGACACGCGTTGGGCTGACCAGCGGTTGGCAGGATCACTCGTGATCGCCCTGGCAATGGCGAAGGCGTGGCTGATCGCAAGTCGCTTCATGGAATTGCGCGATGCTTGGTGGCCGCTACGCCTGTTGATGATGATGTGGTTGCTGCTCGTCGGTGGCACGCTGATATTTTTGTTTGGCTGGGCATCATGATAAAGGGGAGGATGACGTGACGGTATCGATTTCGGCGCAGCGAGCACTGATCTGGTGGTCGCTCACATTGTTGTTTATCTTCATGCTCAGCTTCGTCTTCCTGTTGAGGATGGTCCCGCTTCCACCGGCGACGTTGACGGCAAGCCAGGTCGCGGAGATTTACCGCAACAATAGTGGATCGATACGGATCGGCGCTGTAATATGTAGCTGGGTCGCCGCGTTCATGGTGCCGCTGGCCCTGTGCTATCGATTCAGATGAAACGAATGGAAACCGGGTGGCCGATTTGGTCCGTCCTTCAATTCGCGGGCGGCTGCCTCATGTCAATGTTTCTGGTATTTCCTCCGCTATTGTGGGGCGTTGCCGCGTTTTCACCAGATCGTCCCGCCGATATAACACTGATAATACATGAACTGGCCAACTTGACGCTGGTTACGACGGACCAATATTTCATCTTTCAGTTCGTCGCGCTGGCGGTGGTGAGCCTTACGGCACCGCAAGATCAACTCTCCGCCTTTCCGCGGTGGTTCGGCTATTACACGATCTGGACGGCCTTCATGTTTGAGCTTGGCGCCTTCGGCTTCATCCCCCGCACCGGCCCGTTCGCGTGGAACGGCCTGTTCGTATTCTGGATTCCGCTATCGATCTTTTGCGCATGGATCATCGTCGCCAGCACCTTGATGCTGAAGGCCATCGGGCGTCAGTCCCGCGCCTTGACAAAGGGGATCTGAGCCGTGCCGACCATTCTGATCACCGGGGCCGGCAGCGGCATGGGTCGGGAACTCGCGCACCGCGCCGCATCGCGCGGCGATCGTGTGATAGCGGCACTGCTGCCAGGAGAGCGATGCGGTCTGGAGGGCAATCCCGCCGTCTCGATCATTACCATGGACGTGGGCGATGATGCGTCGGTGGAGGCTGGCTTCGCGAATGCCCAATTGAGCGAGTCCGGGCTGGATTGTGTCGTCCATTGCGCCGGCATTTCGCCATCGGGTGCGGTCGAGGTTGAGCCGCTGGACACCCTGCGTCACGCATTGAACGTAAACACGGTCGGCTCCGCGCGGGTATTGCGCCAAGCGCTGCCGCTGATCCGGCCGACGCATGGCCGGATCATCCTGTTCGCCTCGCTTTGGGGACGGGTCGGCGGCCCGATGCTGTCCGCTTATTGTGCGTCCAAACACGCCATCGAAGCGATCGTCGATTCGGCTCGTCGGGAAACCCGCGGACAGGGTATCGACATTATCCTGATCGAGCCAGGCGTCGTACGGACCAACATGGTCGAGCAGACAGTGACCGGCTCAAGATCGGGCGCCAATTCGCTGCCTGAGCGCTATCGCGCGCTTTACGGCGATCTGTATCAGAAGTTCGCGCGCATGATCGATCGTGAATCCACCGGCGGCGTAAGCGTCGAAGAGGCCGCAGACGTCATCGAACAGGCGATGTTCGCGGCCCGCCCCCGCACGCGCTACCGGGTCGGCAAGGATGCGAAGGCCGTGATCGCGCTCGCCTCGCTTTTGCCCGATCGCGCGCTTGACGGTGTCTTCCGTAAGATGCTCGACCGACAGTGACGCGGTAGATCGACCAGGGCGATGCCTGCGTGCTGGCGCCACCTCTTGCCGTAACCGTGACCGCCCTTCGCAGCGACCTTATGGGCACGCCCGCCCCGATCTGCGCTTGGGCGGTAGCCTTTCGACGTGGCTGACGCCGGAGGGCCAAACCGGCAGTGAGAAGCCCGGATAGTGCGGGTGTGCCGAAACGGCGACCACCCGCACTCGTTGTTGGCGCCGCCTGCCTAGTTGATCGACAAGCGTCCGATCCGGTTTCCGGTCAGTGCACCAAACCAGATGGCACCGTCCTGACTATTGTTGATGTCGCAGATTCCCGCCAAGGGGGTAGGAACAACGAATTCCTTGAGCGTCTTCGTTACGGGATCGAAGCGCCCGATCTTGTTGCCGCCCTCGAACCCGCCCTCAGCAAAGTAAATCTTTCCGTCCGATCCTTGCCGGATCGGCCCAGGAAGCGGCAGGGGGTTACCAAGCGATACAGAAACCGGCAGTGGCCCCCGCAGGGCCAGGAGGTTATACTCGGTGATCTTGCCGGTAGTGATATCGAGCGTGCCGATCTTCTGGCCCGCGCTTTCGGTAAACCAGATCAATCCATCGCGATCGGTCGTCACACCCTGTGGCAGGGCGGCTAGTGTCGGAACCACATACTCCTTGATCTCACGTGTAAAGACGTCGATCGTTAGAAGCTTGTTCGCGGCGGCCAGTGAAATGACGAGCAAGTTACCCGGACCGGGCTGAATGATCTGGGTCAACGCGCTGACCGTGGATAACGGGGTCGGCAGCGACACGACTTCGATCTGCTTCGTGGTCAAATCGATGCGGCCAATCGCCGCGCTGCCCGACATGCTGAACCAGATGGCGTTGTCTTTACCGGTTGCCATGTCGGTCGCGACAGCCGCGCCGACGTTGACGGTGCCGCTGACGATCCGGCCCAACGGGATGGAGTAGCTTTGCATCTCGCCGGTCGTGGCATCGATCCGGGTGATCTGGTTGGTCGTAAGCTCGGGAAACCAAATGCCATTGTCCGGTCCGATCTCGATCCCGCCAGGCGTTGCAGCAGGCTGTCTCAGCGGAAACCTGGCCCACACCCCGGTCGCCGGATCGAAACGTGATATTGCGTTGCCCACTACCTCCTCAATCCAGGCCTTGCCCGATCGATCGAATTCGATCTCGCACGGGGCAACCGCGGGGTTCGGCAGCGGGAATTCCGTCACCTGCGGCGACGGTGTGCTGATCAGCTGGCCTTGTGCCGGCGCAATACCGAGCAGCGCGACAATGGACGAAGCTGCCATGCATTTTCGTAAAACTGCGCTCACTCTTTCGAAGGAAGCGTGACGAGGGGGCGGATTGTCGGATCGAACGCGCATTGTTCCTCTCCTTTTTAAGTCGAGAGGGGCCTCTGCCCCGTTGAAATCACTCTCGACATGCCACCTTAAGCGCCTCGTATCTGGTACGCAAGCATACGAATCCTATCATTTGGCCCGCCGGTTCAGGTATAGGGCATAGACGACGCGACCCGACTTCGCCGGATCACCCGAGAATGAGACGGTGGCACCCGAGCGGAAATCCTCGCCACGTTCCGAGAGTTGCGATGCCGTGGCTTGGATCTGCTCCATATTCGCTTCAGCGGCCGCGCCGACGGCGTCGAACCCACCAGTTACGGCACACACATCCGTTCGGCATTCAGCATGGACGCCGACACCTCTCGTAAGTGAAGCGAACGCTCGATAAATGGCATTCTCCTGTGTCTGCGCCCACAACTCGTCTCGTGGCTGTGCGGATAAACGCCCGTACATGATCGGGGGGCCGACATAGTCCGGAACGATTGTCCGTGGGGCATCCTCCATTTGAGCAGGATCCAGCGCTTGCTGGTTCAACACCCCACCGCCATCGACAACCTGGATCTTGCCCGAGGCTGTTCGTGCGTCCTGTGACGCGCTGCGAGGGCGCAACATTTGATAGGCAATCAGCCCGCCCAGCAGCGCCACCAACACGAGTCCGACGAAGCGCCTCATCATCTCGCTTGCCTCATAAAAAGGTATGCACGGTCACTTTATTATGATCTTAGACGTCGGCCGGCAATAGCATGGCTCCTCAACCGATTGCCGCGATCCGCCAGTATCACGTGACACAGCGCCGACAACGGCGCCGAAGCCAGGCCCGCCGCAAATTCTATGCGGACGATAACGGTCGCACATGTAGGGCCCAGTCGCGGGTAGCTCGAAAGCCTCATCAAGGCGTTGCATGCGTTGGGGGCGATCGCGCGAAGCTATCTCGCCTGGGCGGTCGGCAACCCGGCGTATGTCGCGATCGTCAGTTTGTGATCACTAGCCGACATCATCTTATCGGTCCCGTCGGTGCCAGGAAATGAGTCGGTTCGCTTGCTAACGCTCGACGTCTTTCGCCGGGTACGGAAGGATATGCTCCGACCCGGCCAAGTCCTCGACGGTGTCATGTTCCATGCGCCGCGCAGATTTAGTTCTGTCGCCGCATCTCGACGCCACGGTCTTCAACCGCCTCATCTTCGTGTTTTCGGAACCGGTAGCGGCCCATAGTGACCTGGGCCGAGGATACCACAGCGGATCCATCGCCGGCGGCGGGGCGGGTTTGGGACGCACGAAAGCCCCGGTCTGTTGGGACTGGGGCTTGTGCTATAGTTGGTTGCGGGGACAGGATTTGAACCTGTGACCTTCAGGTTATGAGCCTGACGAGCTACCGGGCTGCTCCACCCCGCGACGGGGACTGGTGTCCCTTGCTGCCCCTGATTTGGGGCGAGACGAGTAAA